>OJHE01000032.1_pt1 | contig 137812 bp, 157 predicted proteins | sample 1595221 | NCBI WGS metagenome assembly OJHE01 (sample SAMN05416831, study PRJEB24817) | seawater metagenome | isolation source: Sea water | place: Canada:Atlantic | collected 2013-07 | reverse complement strand
ACGACTGGCTGCTGACCCAAAGGCTCATTTTGCAGGGCCGCGGCGAAACGCTCGTTGCCTTCAGCGATGTTGAGGAGTGGGGCGTCGGTAGTGGCATCAATAATGTGGGCCTGGGGCTCCGTCTGAGATACCACTTTTCGAGGGAGTTTGCGCCCTACGTGGGTGTTTCTTACACCCGCTTTCTGGGCAACACAGAGGACCTTCGTGAGCGCGAGGGGGAAGACGTCGAGTCCTCCAGCTTCGTGGCGGGCGTCCGGTGGTGGTTTTAGTACGATAATGCCCAGTAGAAAAGGCTGGCCCCTTTGCGTGGGTCAGCTAGTGTCCTCATTTGGAGGATTTCGTCAAAATCATTGCCGACCTTCCGCATGTTCGGCTCAATGACAAACGGCCGGACTAAGGCCCGGCCGTTGTATCAGATCATGAAATTACACGTTGATCAGTAACTGATATTGACCATAGCTACGACCTTATAGGTATCCTCCGGGTCATCTCCGTAGAAGTCTCCCATGAAACCGTAAGAACCGCGGAGGCTGATGTCATACACGCCGGCAAACTTTTTACCAAGCTGAGCAGCGACTTCAGTACCAAGGGTTGAGCCGTTGGCCTGAGCAGCGCTGTCGGGCGCGTCGTCGGCAGCGCGGAAGTATCCTGTGCCGTACTTCAGGTAGTAGTCGTTGGAAAGTTCCTGATCACCCGAGACTATCAGCCCCATCAGACCGTATCCCTGGTAAGCTGCGTCAGAAACTGACTTGGCCCCCTGGGAACCATTGTTGTAGTAGTAGTCTGTTCCGAAGATTTGCAGATTGCTGCTATTCAGCTCCCAGCCTGACTGGTTTGCCGCGAAGCGATCTGCACCATTGCTGCTGTCATCAGCCGGAATGTAGATGCCGTGAATCTTGAGGCTTGCGTTGCCCCAATGCCTCTGGGCATACAGATTCAACATGTACGTGTCGCCATCTGTTGCGTCAGAGTCACGCCCGGACGACTTTTTGTAAAGTACCGAGCCGCTATAGGCCATTTTGTTATAGGTAAAATCGGCGTAGGCACCGAAATAGTTGTCATCCGTTCGAGCCGCCGTACCATTCAGAGCATCCTGACTGCTGTTGCTGATCTGAGCTCCGGTAAGGCCGTAGTGGAAAACCTCGCTGGGATGAAGTTCGGCACTCAACATGTAGAAGTCCACGTCGTCCGCAGAATCTCTATCGTTTTCTTCCCACTTGAACCAGCCACCTGTCAGCGTGGCCATACCAACATTGCCCGCAAAGGAGACGCCATTCATGTCGTCGTTGGTAACAAGGCTCTCGTACTTGCCGAAGCCATACCCCTGGACGCCCGCTCGCACCTTCCAGTCGCTGTTCGGCACCTTCAGTTCAGCGTAGACATTTTTGGTCTCAACGCCAACGCCGTCGGCGCTGAGTTTGCCGCAATTGTCACCCTGGCAGCTTCCCTTCTCACCCCAGGGAGAATCGAGCTCACCGTACCAAACCAGGCTCACGTTATCGTTGAGGTCGCCGGTGATCTTTGCACGCAGGCGCTGGTCAACAAAAGCAGTACTGTTATCGTCGGTCGTATCTAGGCTTTCTGAGGTCGCCTGCAGGCGGTAATAACCGTTCACCGTGAAGGGGGAATCGCCTTTCTTGAGCTCTTCCACTTCAGCCGTCAGTTGATTTATTTCAACCTTCAGGTCTTCTACGGTTGGTGACGCACGCCCGACCGGCTCCGCGGCCAACGCCGGTGTTGCTACTAAAGCTATCGCCAGCGGAGCGCTTATTGATTTGAAGATTTTGCTCACCTGAAACTCCTTAATTTTAATTTTCATATCGACAACGATTTATTGCCTCGGCCAGACACATCTGGGCCACAACTCTCTCTTCCGCGCTGGAAGCTGCCACGCCGGCGAGTCGATCGCCGGATCTCGCAGGCGATGCTTTGGCCATGACATCCCGTAATCCCTGAAACGACCAGGTTCTGGTGCCTAACTGGTAGACATACCTATGGGACATAAACTTCCTCTCGCTTTTTTCACTGAAAACAAGATTCACGCCCCGTCCGACACGGAACGTAATTTGCTGTGGATTTCAATGTAGCGAGCTACGCCAAGAGGGCGTTATCGAAATTTGGCAAACATTAAGGGGCACAAAAGTGCTATGAAAACAGCCTTAAAGCCTTATGTGCACGAAAACTGCGTCACGCCCATACTCAAAGTGCATGCCGACACCGAGGTCGCAGTGCACCGACAAGAACAACATGCACCACATAGGTGCACAGTCATCGCAAATGATGCCAATGATCAGGCAGGCAACCTTACAGACTGGGAACAGGAGTACGACCAAATAGGGGCGGGGCGTTTTTGCGGACGTATCGACGAGCTGAATTTTGGTGGGCTTCAGTTATTCAATGAACATACTGGCCGCTCCTTACTTCAGCGCTGTAAGGTTTGGCCAGACTCATTTTGGTTCGGGTTTCCAAGTAAGCGCAACGAAACGCGCATCAATGGCCAGAGCGTCGAATCCAGTGATGTTCTCTGTAGGCCTGGGAGCACAGAATTCGAGCTCGTCACTCCAGAAAGCTTCGACATGCTAAGCATTGTTGTTAGCAAAGCCAAGCTTCAGTCCCACAAGGCATCAGAGGATATTGATCTTAAGTTGCTAGATGCCAAGAACTACCCTCGGTTACGCCTTTCACTAAGAACTTTACAGAACTTCCGATACTTATTGCGGCGAATCCTTCAGCCAACAATAAACAAAATCGACTCAGACCTTCACCATGACTTGTTGATCATGGGGTTGCTGGAGTTGTTAGCGGAGGAGATCCCCAATAAGAAGGTGGCTCCAAGTTATCAGCACAGAAAAGCCGTGGTAGAGCGAATCAAGGATTACATGGCAACGGAGAGTATTGCCCCTGTCACCATGACAACTCTATGCGAAGTGGGGTGCGCTAGCCGGCGGACTTTGCAATATAGCTTTGAGACGATTCTTGGCATTAGCCCCATGACCTTCCTGAGGATAAGCAGATTAAACAGGGCGAAAAGAATGCTGTGCCAGCCTTCAACAAGCTCCGTTTCTGAAGCTGCCTCATTCAACGGCTTTTACCATCTAAGCCAGTTCTCCTCAGACTACAGACAACTTTTTGGTGAATTGCCGTCTGAGACATTTGCTAAATCTCACCCAGCAAACAATTCCCAGCTACACAGCAACGCTCTTGAACCTTGCGTGAGGACGGTCCCGGCGTTTCAACATTGTCTGCAGAGGCGTGGAACTTGAGACGAAAATGGTGCCCCCTATCCGCTTCAAAAAACTCAAAAATATGTAGCATGCTACAATTCTTTTGAGTCTCTTCTGTCCTTAACGAGACAGCCAAAACCCGACACATTGACCAAACTCAAAGGCATGAGATAATGCCATACGATCGAAGAAATCCCATGTCAGGCAGCGGTCAAAGTGTCCAATTTCAGTCAATCAATTCAGGACATCTCTGTGCCCAGAAATGGCGTTAATCGTTGAAAACCGCTCAGGACAAGGGTTCCATACAAGCAGGTCTTCTTACTGCATCTGCTTGAACTGGCTCGAATCAGCCCCTACTATACCGCTCAACACCGACCTAAATCTGTGCCCTCCGGAGGCAGAGGTCAGAGGTTCGAATCCTCTCGGGCGCGCCATATTTTTCAAGGGCTTACGTGAAAACGTAGGCCCTTTTTATTTGTCTGTGTCCAAATTGTGTCCATGGTGTGTCCACGGTTTCTAGGACATTTTTTCCGGCTATGGAATTTTGACCTTTGCACTGAAACCGAAAACTCCGTCAACCTCCGGCAAAACCACCACGACCCGCCCATCGACATTCAAAGCCTGACCCTCACCCAGAGAAATCAGCCAGGGCCAGCCCCACCGAGTATGGCCGAACACGGTGAGCCCTTGAAATCCGGTTTCGAGCGACAGCGCTACCCCAGGATCACCCCGTCGATTCGCCCGTTCCGGGTCGGTTGGGCCTTGATGGAGCAGAAGGATCTCAGGGGCTTGATCGGTTACCGATTCCAGTGCGGCCAGAAAATCGTCCTCGGTTCGCCGTTGATTGCGATTCGGATTGCCCACGATACCGCTGACGCCACCGACGTTCAGGTTGCCCAAAACCCTAACCACCCCGCCATCCAGAAGGGTGGTGTTATCTGGAAGCGCTTCGGGATGATCCATCTGGTCGTGGTTCCCCAGGACGCCGACAACTTCGGGCGTGACCTCAGAAAACGCCTGGAACACCTCATCTACCGTTCCAGTACCGCCCCTTTTGTGGCAGTCGGGATAGTCGTACAGGTCGCCGCAAAGAAACACCGCGTCGGGAGCCGGAATGACACCTTCCCGAGACAATGCCGAAAGTGCCTCAGCCACAGGCACGCCGAGCAGCCGATTCTGACTGCCGGCTTCTCGCCCCTGGAGATCAGAGGTCAGCACAAGACTCTTCACATGACTCGGAAGGCCGGTGGCATAGGCTCGATAAAACGGCAGGCGATTATGCAGAGGCACACCGGCAGAGCCGCTGGTGCGGTGCGGCAAGGTGAAAAAGGGGTTCAGGTCGATCCGGGTGATCCTTAGCATGGAAGGCCTCTCGAGCTGGCTCCGTATTTCCTACCGCTCAAGCAAAAAAGGTGACCAAACTGACCGCCCAAAATCTTGGTCGACGGGGGCTGGTCACCCCGCCCGCTTTGCATCAAAGTAGCGTCGAGTTTCCATGAGGTGCTTCATGGAGCCTTGCGCCATAAAGTCCAGGGCTGACGCTCCAAGGTAGGGAGGCTCACTGGTTTCCAGGCGAATCCGACGATTGGCGCGTTCGGCCGTTGGATACATAACCCTCAGGGATTCGTAGATGCCCAGGATGTAGCTGATGCGCTCCAGGGTATCCCGCGAGAGCTTTACGTGTGGCAGCTTCTGATACTTGGCCAGCGTGCTCCGGGATACACCGCCGAGCATCTGCATCATCTCTTCCTGGGTGCAGTCCCACTCGCGACAGATACCAAAGAATCCCTTGAGAGCCACATGCCCTTTGGCCTTTTCATTATCGATAGCCATTATTCTCGTCCTTTCTTGGGCTGCTCTCGATCCTCCATAAAGTCGTCACTAACGCCTTCAGAGTCGAACCACTCGTCCCAAACCGGATCAGTTGGTCGCTCGTAGGCTTTGACTGTCCCCTTTAGGCGTTCCAGAGGTGTAAGCTCCTGAGGGAGCGGCTCGGCCAGCTCGTCAGCATGGGCCGTGTGGGCATCTAGGCCGTCCAGGAGTTCTTTTTCGGTTGGGCGTTTGGTTTTCATGGCACACTCTCCGCAATCACAAGCAGGCCAACTCCGGGGCAGTGGGCTGCAGATAGTATGACTTTACCACCCGAACGAAGCGAGCTACATAGCCGCACTCGCCCAATGGGGGCAGCCATTCGTCGGGGCCTTTGGCTCCCTTGCTCAGGCTCGCCTTGACCGGCAAAAGATTAACCGGATCATTGGCGATGGACCGGCGCTTCTGGCCAAGCCATTCTCTGGCTCCGCGATCCCAAACCCAGGCCAGCGGCACAACATGTTTTGTGCCCTCAAGGAACAAGCTTTTGGTACACGGTATGGTCGCAAAGCGAACATTCAAAATGGGCTTACCAATGTTTGGAATTAGAGGCTGCGGGCCACCACAACCCAGCCGGCAAACATCTGCTCGGTGGTAGTGCCGTATGCCAATACTTCTACTGCTGCGCTTTAAGCATTGAAGCCATTTTCTGATGGATCAAGTTGACCGCCTTTAGGGGCCGAATCATAACCTTGAAATCTACGACTCTTCCATCCTCGTTCCACATGATCATGTCCACGCCGTTGACCGAGACACCGTCGAGTTCTACTTGAAACTCCAGCACTGCGTCTCTTGGGCCGATAACCTCTCTAACGTATTCGAAGTTTTCATTGAAGAAGACCTGGAATGCGGCAGCAAGGTATTTTGTGGCAAGTGCCTTTCCGACCTGAGGCGTGTGAAGAATAGGTGAATGGAAAACCACATCTTCAGCGAGGAACGCATCCAAGCACTTCACATTTCCAGACGCCGCAATTTCGTGCCATGTAGCAATAGTGTCGATAGTCATGCGCTTCCTCTCAATGATTGAGGCCCATATTCATTGTTATGACTGTTTTAGAGGACTTCCCTGACAAAAATTGGTATTTCCTCCTGCGTTGGCGATGGCCGTATTATCGCTGATTTGGAGACCTATTGAGGGTCTCCTCAGCGGTCGCGACCACCTCGGGCTCACACCAATACTGCACCGCATCAAACCGCCTTGTCTGCTGCCTAAACTTCCAGGTAAAACCCGGCCAGAGGGAGGTGTTCTTGCCGTTCTCATTCATATACCAGCTCTTGCAGCCGGTTTGCCAGACCGAATCGCCCAGTTTGACGTGAATTGCTGCGTTGTACTGGCTTTGCGAGTCATCTCTTACCTCAACGCTCTGCCAGCCGTTGCGCTCCATCTCCTTCAGGGCGTCCAGCACGTACTGGATCTGGCTTTCGATCATGTAGATCATGGAGCTGTGGCCAAGGGCGGTGTTTGGGCCCACCAGCATGAAGAAGTTGGGAAAACCGGCGATGGCGGTGTCTTTATAGGCTTCGGCGCCGTCTTTCCAGGCATCCAGCAGGTCCTGCCCGCCGCGGCCATACACCATGCCGGACGGAATCGGGTCCTGAGCCCTGAAGCCCGTGCCGTAGATGATGCAGTCTACCGGCCGCTCTTCGCCATTGCGGTCGACGATGGCGTTCTGACGAACTTCTCTGACGCCATCTGTCAGCACGTCCACATGATCCTCAGCCAGGGCCGTATAGTAGTTGTTGGAGAACAGAACCCGCTTACAGCCAAAACGGAAGTCCGGCGTGACTTTCTTGCGCAGTACCGGATCCTTGATCTGGTTACGGATATAACGACGGGCCCGCAGCTCACCGATTTTCAGGATGCGGGGATTAACCACAAAGCCCAGAACCCAGGCCTCCCGCGCCCAGTAAATGTAATGGCGAAAGGCATTCAGTAACTGAGGAAAACGCTTGAACAGAGCCCTTTCCAATGGCCGGATAGTTCGATCCGGTTTGGGGACAATCCAGGGCGGCGTGCGCTGGTACAGGTCCAGATGGGCTACCTGTTTCGCCACTTCCGGCACGAACTGTATGGCGGAAGCGCCAGTCCCTATCACCGCCACCCGCTTGCCGCGAAAATCGTAATCATGATCCCAGTTCTGTGAGTGGAACTGCTTGCCCTTAAAGGTTTCGAGACCGTCGATGGCGGGATAAGCTGGAGTGCTGAGGCCGCCCATGCCAGACACGACAATATCTGCCTGGAAGCTCTGCATCTCCGGTAGCGCTTCATCCGATCGGTCCAGCCGGTCCCCGGCGGTCATGCCCTTCTCCTGCATATACGACCAGAGCGCAGGCGCACTGCAGGTTTCCACATTCCAGCGGCGACGCCGCTCATCGAACCGGGCACCGGCCACGTGAGTATTCAAGCGGATATGATCTATAAGGCCGTACTTTTCCGCGCAGTACTTCAGGTAGGCCTTGATCTCATCCTGCCGGGCATACATCCGCGTCCAGTTGGGGTTTTGTTCGAAGGAAAAGCAATACAGGGCTGACTGCACATCACAGGCACAGCCGGGGTAGTGGTTCTCGTGCCAGGTGCCGCCGATATCATCACTCTGTTCAAGAATCACAAAGTCGTTGTACCCGGCCTCTTTCAGTTTGATAGCCATTCCCAGACCAGAGAACCCGGTGCCGATGATGGCTATTCGGACTGATGGTTTCATGTGTTCACCTCAATGCGTAATAGCCTGTTGGCCTGCATCAATTGAAAGCTGTCCTATTTGCACTGAATTTATAGGTAAGCTCTCTGTTGTGGGTAAGTAACTGAGCCAAAGAATTGCCCGAGCGACTCTGTGCCGCCCGGATAATGTTCATGGCTTTTAAGGTGTCACTGGTCCGTTGCAGTAAAGAACGTTAATGGCGACTTCAGAACCGTCGGCAACGTGCTGTTCATCCGCCGATGTATGGGCTGTTGAGGCTGAAGGGTGTCATGCATTTCGGGGTGAATCCAAAGCGTTTATCAGACGTTATCGTAAACGCAAGCAACACCTGGCTGGACCCTGCTGATTCGCTCCCACTGTTTCGCCAAGTTGAGCATTCGATAGTCACTGAATCTTGCACCGGCAAAGCTAACGCCGAATGGCAGACCATCAGCCCGAATTTTTCCTGGCACCGAAACCACCGACAGCTCAAGCAGATTGCCGAAATTCGTGTAGTACGCCATGTTCCGGTTAAGCGATAAAGGGTCGGCTTTTACTTCGTCGCAACGATAGAGTGTGCCGGCAGTGGGCATCACCAAACAGTCGAAAGACGCAAGTAATTGATGGGCTTTGACTTTGAGCTGGTTCAAACGGGCCACGTCCGACCATATCTGGTGTGGGGTGACGGTTTCACCTCTCAGAATGCTCTCGGCGACGACTTCATTCACAGCGTCCGGGTTCTCTTTGATGAATTCGCCCACTGAATCGAAACGTTCACTTATGAAAGCTCCATCGAATAGCATCGCTCCCGCCTCCGAAAATGGGCTGAAGTCGATCGGTTGAATACGAGCGCCCTGATCTTCCAAGTTCTTCAACACACTCTTAAAGCAAGCCTCCGCCTCCTTATCGCCAAAGAACTTTAACCCCTTCTCGTCGGGAATTGCCATCAACAGGTTCTTCTTACGAGGCGGCAAGTCTTCCAACAGACTTTCAGCTTTGTTGCCAACCATGAGTTTACGAAACACATAGTCTGCCTCGGTCGCCGTCCGTGAAAAGATGGGTATGCAGTCAATGCTTCTATTGGCGTAAACCATGCCCTCATTGCTCAGCAGATGCGGCGTCGGCTTGAAGCCGACAATATTGCACATAGCGGCAGGAACGCGACCGGAACCGCCGGTATCACTGCCCAGTGAGAAGGTCACGCAACCAGTAGAAACCATCACGCCGGAGCCGGAACTGGAGCCGCCGGGAATATAGTCCGGATTGAAAGGGCTGACCGGGTGCGGATTGCTGCGAACCCCCACCACACCGGTGGCGAATTCGTCCATGGTGTTCTTGCCGACAAGCATGGCGCCCAGGTCCAGCAGGCGTTGCACCACGGGTGATGTATGTGTGGAAAGGCTCTCGTAATCCGGGCAACCCGCACTCAAAGGCAGCCCCTCCACGTGAATGTTGTCCTTTACGGAAAAAGGGATACCGTAAAGCGGAAGATTAGCGTCCAGAGTTGCCAGATAGTCCGCGCGGTCCATCAGCTCGGCCTCCGGCACCTGGCAAATCCATTCGGCACGCGAGCCTCTCTCGCTGATTCGGCGCAAAACCTCCTCGGCCACCTGCCTGGGCACAAACCGCCCGGTTGAATACCCTTCCTTGAGATTAAACAGGTCCAGCCCGTTATAGGACGTCAGAGCAGCTCGCATGTCCGAATATTCCTGTGGTTATGGGTGAATGAAACACTGCCTCTTATTCAACAACGGCTTCCAGGTAGGCTGGCTCCAGGAAGTTTTCGAAGGTTTCCCGTGACGGCACTTTCGGCAGGCGCTTCTGCTCATGCAGGAAGGTGGACGTTGAGATCAGCGTGTCGACAAACTGGCCGCGCTTTTCGCTGTTCCCGATGTACTGCGCTGTCAGCTGCTCGTCGCAGGGGACCATTTCCGTGCCCCTCATCATGCGGGAGGCATCCCGCAGATCCAGCTGCAATTCCTTGGCAATGATCTTTGCCGTCTCGGCAGGATTGTTCAGCCAGAAGTCGATGCCCTTGCACTCTGCCCGTACAAACTTTTCCACATAGTCCGGATACTTTTCGGCAAACTCGTTCATCACCACACCCACATCCCAGGTGGGGTAGCCACGCTGAGCCATGGTGCCGGAGGTCAGGAACAGGTTGGCGTCACCATCAAGCACTTTGCCCAGTGCCGGTTCCCAGAACCAGGCTGCATCGATATCGCCACGGAACCAGGCCTGAGCGATGTCGTTGGGACGAAGGTCAATGATCTTCATGGACGCCGGGTCTATTCCCTGGTCGGTCAGGGCGTTCAGCAGCAGGTAGTGGGTGGTGGAACCGAAGGGGGCGGCAATGGTCCTGCCTTTCAGGTCTTCCAGACGTTTGATATTTTCAGACGTGCGCACGGCAAAGGCTTCCACATCGTAGAGCATGTTCAGCACCATGGTTCCCTGGATGGGCAAGCCACGGGTGATGCCGATCGCCGCAGGGGGATTACCCAGGCCGCCGAAATCCACCTGGTCTGCCGCAATAGCGCGCAGCATGTCACCACCACCGCCCACGTTGATGTAATTGATCTCCACACCGGGCATCTCCTCCTGCACCAGCCCCAGTGACTTGGTCACCAGCTGGGCGTTTACCAGGTTCAGGTAACCAATGGTGATTTCTTCCGGCGCATCCGCCTGGGCCTGTGCGGCCCCGATACTCAGGCCTATTGCAGTTACAGCTGAGAGTAATAACGTTTTCATGGTGTTCTCCTTACGGGTTTTGAGGGTGACTCAATGGGTATTGAGTTTGGTCCACGGCATGATGATCCGGCCTGCCAGTTTGAGAACCAGATCCAGCGCCATGCCGGTGATTCCCAGAACAATCAGGCCCATGATCACGATGTCGCCCAACAGGAACTTGGCGGCATCCCAGATCATCCAGCCGATACCCGCTGTGGCCGCGACTATCTCGGCTGCAACCAGAACGGTGTATATGAATCCGAGTGAAATCCGCATGCCGGTGAGGATGGTGGGGCCGGAACCGGGCAGATAGACTTCCCGGATCAGGTCCCAACGGCTGGCGCCAACAGAGCGCGCGGCACGGATGTAGTTGGGGTTGATGTCCGACACCGCCGAAATGGTGGCGATGATGATCCCGGGCAGGCCGGACAGAAACAGCAGGGCAAGCTTTGACGACTCGCCAATGCCCAGCCACATCACCAGCAGGGTATAAAGCCCCAGTGGCGGTAGCGGCCGGTAAAACTCGATGATCGGATTGAACACACGATGGGCATTTCGTGAGGTGCCCATCATCACGCCCAGTGGAATCCCCACCAGACAGGCTCCGGCAAAGGCAGTGAGAATCCGGTACAGGCTGGTGGCGATATGCTCGATCAGGGTGGAGCCCTGATAGCCAATGGTTGCCACTTCCACAAACGACTGCCAGACGCTGCCCGGCGAGGGCAGAAACAGCGGGTTGGCCCAACCCATGGCGGTCACCAGGAACCAGGTGCCCAGCACCACGGCCACGGTCAGAAATGACAGGTACTTGCCGTTCTCGATATTTCTGCGTATCAGCGGCGGCATTCGCATCTGCCGCTGGGGTACCCCGTCGTCAAAGGAAATGGTCCGCGGGGTGGCTTCGTTATGAATACCCATGGTGTTCACCTAGTCTGCAACGCCGAGAATGTTGGGGATGGCCAGGGCCAGAATTTTCATGGCGGCCACGGATTTGGTGACCGAAATGCTTTCATTGATCGGGGACCAGCCGTCTTCACCAGGGCCGAAGGTCACCGCATTCATACCCGCTTCGCGGAAACGAATGGTGTCGTTGAAGGCATTCTTGCGGTTGGGAATGGGGGCATCGCCCAGCACTTCCCGATAGGCCGCTGAAATGGAGGCATTCGGCTCTTCCTGCATGGGGACCGGCTCGGTGCCGTCCACGAACAGGGAGCCCGGCAACTGGGCCACGTCGAATTCGGTATGATCATGACCGGTGAGCGCTTCGGCCACGGTTGCTGAAATGTCCTCCACCACCGAATCGATAGTCATACCCGGAAGAATTCCGACAACGGCCAGCGTTAATTCGCAGGCATCCGGTGTGAACTGCATTTCGCCAGGCAGCCCACCCTCCATTCGGACTACACAGGCACAGGGGGGTGTATGACCCGGAAACTCCGAAGGCTGGTGACGAAACGCCATGGTATTGATCACCGGCACCAGTTCAGACGCTTCGGATATGGCATTCACGCCGGTATCCGGCCGCCAGATGTGGGATTTGATACCCCGCACCAACAGCCGCACCAGGCAGTGGCCGGAATTGGCCACGGATAGATTCATGCCCCAGTCTTCAGAACTCTTACCCCAGGCGGTTGGCTCGATGGTGATGGAGTGGTCTGCCTTGATACCGATGGTCTTGGTGAGGTAGATCGAGCCGTGAACGCCGTCTTTTTCCTCATCCACGGTGTAGCAACAGATCAGGTCGCCTTTGAATGTCACCCCGCTGTCCAGCAATGCCTTGACCGCCAGCAGCGACGCCGCCAGGTTCGCCCGGGTATCCGATGTGCCCCGGCCGTATAGCCAGTCGCCGTGACGGGTGGCATTGAAAGGGTCACCGCCGGTCTTGTCCCAGCGCTCCGGCTCAACCGCCGGATAGGTATCCAGGTGATCGTTGATCATCAGCGACGGTCCGCCGCCCTCACCTTTGAGAATGCCGACGATGTTTGGGCGCTTGGGCTGGGAATAGTACTTGTTCACCTCAAAACCCATGGCTTCAAGCTTGCCCGCCACAAACAGGGCGTAGGCCTCTTCCTCGCCGGCGGGAATATCCGGATCCAGCGGATTGGTGGAGTTGGGCTGGCCGATGGCCACCATTTCGGTGGTCAGGTCGACCCACTCCTGCTCGTCGATCCGGTCGATCAGTTCTCTCTGCAGGGCTTGGCTGAAATTCATCGTCATTGGTTTTTCCTCAGTCTTTCAGAAGTAGCTATTTATAATTTTCAGACCCAGCACCAGCAGGGTTGAGAGCATCAGCAGGGTCGTCATCAGGTCAAAGAACAGGTCCGGCAGCCGGTCCGAAATCAGCTGGCCAATCACCACTCCTGCCAGGGTCGGCAGCAGATAGACGGTAATCCCCGCCAGCGCCGTGTCGGACAACCCACTCAGGGCGACGGAGATAATCAGCATGCCGCTGTAGGACCCGACCATCAGGGCAAAGACGGTGGCGCGAACCCGGGCCCGGTTCAGGCCTCTGGATCGCAGGAATACCAGCGCCAGCGGGCCCGGCATGGCCAGGGTGGCGCTCATCACGCCGGAAGCCATGCCGTAGAACAGGCTGGCCCGCTCAACCGTGGGTGCGGCCGACTCAAGCACCGCCGGGTTGGCCCCCTGTATCAGCACCGTGACGTAACGGACCAGGCAGTAGGCCAGCGCCAGAAGGGCAGCAACCCGTATGGCATTGATCGACGCCACCAGCAGCAAGGCGCTGCCAACGGCCAGCCCGCCCAGGGTGCCGATGGCCAGCCGGGTCAGTTCATAGGGCATGATCCGCCGCCGCACAAAGGGGGCAATGCCGGCGACAATCAGCAGGGTCAGCGCGCCGGTCATCTGAATCGCATCCACCGGCTCATAAAACGCCAGTAGCAGGGGCGCGACAATAAGCCCGAAGCCCAGCCCGGTGGTGATCTGCACCAGAGCACCAAGAAAGCAGACAATCAGAATCAGGGGTTCCATCGACATAAAAGCGCCCTAGAAAGTCCGCATGCTTTCGGCACGGATGATTTCCATGCACTGGCGTTTGATTTCCAGAAACTCCGGCTCCGAGGAAATCATCTGATCACGGGGCCGGGACAGCGGGTTGTCGATGTCTTTCACAATCCGCCCGGGCGATGCGCTCATCACCAGAATCCGGTCGGACAGGAAGATCGCCTCGTCGACATCGTGGGTAACAAACACCACGGTGGTGCCGAACTCTTCCCACAGGTTCAACAGGTTCTCCTGCATCATCAGGCGGGTCTGGTAGTCCAGCGCGGCAAAGGGCTCGTCCATCAGCAGCACTCGGGGATAGGTGGCCAGCGCCCGGGCAATGCCCACCCGCTGCTGCATGCCGCCAGACAGCTGGTCCGGGTAGTGATGCTCGTATTTCTGCAGACCGACCATTTCCAGGAAGTTGTCAACGGTGCGGGTGGCCTCCAGGTCGCCAATCAGTTTCGGGCCCAGGGCGATGTTGGCCCGGACGGTTTTCCAGGGCAGCAGTGAGTGCTGCTGGAATACCATGCTGCGATCGGCACCCGGCTGTCCGATAGCACTGCCGTCCAGCTTTGCCTGCCCGCCGGTTGGCTGCACAAACCCGGCAATCACATTCAACAGGGTGGATTTCCCGCAGCCAGACGGCCCCAGCACACAGACGAATTCGCCAGGGTTAATGGTCAGGCTGGTTTTAGAAAGCGCCACGGTTTTACCAGCGTCAGAGTCGTAGACCACCTCAAGATCATCCGTGCGGATCTCGCCTTTTTCAGTGGCTTTTCTGGTTCTGGTCTGCCGCTGCTGTGCTGTATTCATGGTCAATAGCCTGTTGATGGGTTAACCCAGGTGCGCCCGATCGATTTCCATGCCGAACCGGAAGCGGTCACCACGGTAGAAGAGGTTTTCGTAGAGCAATGGGTCGCCGGAACGGGAAAGAATGATCCGTTCGATGTGCAGCAATGCGTCGCCCGGCTCCATGTTCAGATAGCCCGCCAACTCGCTGTCACAGAGCATGGATTCCAGATTCACCCGGGCGGATGCGATGGCGATGCCGCAGTCGTTCTCGATGACATCAAAAAGGTCACGCTGCTCCAGATCCGCATGGCGAAACCCCTCACTGACATGGGCGGGCGCGTAGGTGATGTCGAAAGCAAGGGGCTGGTTATTCAGGTACCGCAGTCTCTGGATCTTTGTAACCCGCACCCCTTTGCCCAAGCTGAGGCAGTCCGATACGTGGTCTTTTGGAATCTCTGTGGTGATCGAGATCAGCCTGGAAAAGGCAGCCTGCCCGATACTGGCAGCGCTTTCGCCAAAGCCTTTCAGGGTGGACACATCGAACTGGGCCTTGGGCGCGGATACAAAAGTGCCCTTGCCATTGATCTTGAATATCAGCCCGTCCCGCTGCAGCTGACTGAGGGCCTGGCGGATGGTGATGCGGCTCACGGAAAACGCCTCAATCATCTGCCGTTCACTAGGCAGTTTCTGGTGTGGCCCGTAGGTGCCGTCCAGAATTTGTCGCCGGATGCTTTCCTTTACCTGCTGGAAAAGCGGCATCGGTAACACGCTTACATCGCTGAGTTGATTTTCCATACCTGTCTCGTCGCAACCTGTTATAACCAGTTACATTAGGTTTTGCATAGGTTGTGCCAGGGTGAGATTATTGTATAAATTCAGTATTTTAGTGATTGCTTAGAAAAAAAATGTCGATGGCGGACTTGCTCTGCTTTGAAACACAAATACGGTGGAAGCACTATTCATGTGCATTATTGAAAGTTAAATAAGAATTGGCGGACCCACCTGTACTAAACCATAACCAGTTGGGTCGTACGAGGTGACGGGCCCTCTTATCTGGGAGCGGAAAAAGAATCGGTTGGGGTGCACTACGTTTTAAAATGGCGGACCTCAGCTATCCGAAAATCGAGGCCATAAAATATTGCACTGGTCGCAAAGTGAACATTCAGGCTCTTGGCAGAGATATTGCTGATGCACTCTGCAACAGAGGGTAAGGCCCATGAATATTTCAGACATCGACATCAGGCTGCTTAGAGTTTTTCAGGCGGTAGTGGAGGCCCAGGGATTTCACAAGGCTCAGGAGTCGCTGAATATCAGTACCTCCACTATAAGCAACCACATGAATCAGCTTGAGGCGCGAGTGGGATTTCGGCTATGCCAGCGAGGACGAAGCGGTTTCAGCCTCACCCCTAAGGGCGAGAGTTTTTATCAAACGGTGATGGAATTCTTCGCCGCCATGACCATCTTTCAGTCAAAAACCGAAAACTTGCGTTCAAGTCACCAAGACACGATTCGGCTCGGAATTCTCGACAACCTTGCTACTGACGACCTTTGCCCTCTTCACTCTGCGCTGGCCTGGTTCTATGGCCCCTACCAGGAACTGCATCCCACTTCGTTGAATATCGAGGTGCTGGCTCCTGATGCCATTCAAAAGGGACTGCTAAACAAACAACTGGACATCGGCATAGGCATCTTCGACAACCACCACGCGGATTTAACTCACGAACCGCTCTATCGGGAGCGGGACGTATTGGTGTGCCGTCCCGATCATGGCCTCGCGCAGCTTGAGGATCCGAGGGAACTGGCAAATGCCCTCGCTAGCGAAAGAAAGGTGGTTCGCAACTTTTTGCAAAAGCGCGAATTTCCGTTTATTGCCGAGGACCACAACAGTGTAGTGGCCACTGTTTGCAATTTAGAGGAAGCCGCTTTGATGATCCTGCATGGGCCCTTTATTGGATTTCTTCCTTGGCACTTTGCTCACCGATGGATCGAAGACGGTCGGTTGGTAGCGCTAATGCCAGAGCGGTTTGTGCGATATTCCCAGGTATTTTTGGCCTATCACCCGCAGACGTTGACCGGCAAAGCGGCTGTGAAAGCACTTATATCTCGCACCAAAAATGAGCGAGCACAACCAGAGAGGCCCCTTGTTGGGGCGTAAATCGGAAAAAGTTTGCGATACCCAGCAGATAATCAAAGTAAACGTGGAATGACGGCTATTTTTCGACCAGTCGTAACTCGCTAGCCTCAGCAAACAACGTGCATCCAAATCACTGATTGCAACTCGGAGAAATCACATGGCTATCAACCGCACCGTATCCGCACTGAGCACAGCCATCGCTCTCACCGTCGCAGCGCCGCTTCACGCGGACGGCCATCTGACCCCCGTCACCGTCGGTCACCTGGTGGCGCTGGACATGGCACCACTATTCGTCGGCGTCGAAAGCGGCTGTTTCGAAAAGGAGGGGTTGTCCTTGGAGACTCGGTTCTTCGCCAACCCTGGCGACAACAACGCTGCTCTGGCTGGCGGCTCGTTGGATTTCAACATTAACCCCTTCACCTTGCCCTTCTTCGCAGCGAACAGTGGTGTTCCCATTCGCGTTGTCTCTGCGGCCGGCGGCTGGGGTGTAATGGAAGTCGTCGCACAGGGTGAGATGGACATCAGCTCCCTGGAAGATTTGAAAGAATATCTCGCCAAAGGCGTTAAAAAGCCGAAGGTTGCGGTGCTCCAGGGGGATACCCTTGAATTGATTATGGTGACCGAATTAGAGCGTGTAGGCCTGACCACCGACGCCGTAGAATTTATCTACTTCGATGATCTTCTAGCCATGGTTGAAGCATTCCGCAGCGGTGCAGTGGATATCCTCAGCCACATCAAGCCTTACACTTCGGGCATGGTGAAGAACAAAGGCGCTTCGGTAATCACCACCAATGCCACGGCATGGGCCGAGAAAGCGCCGAATACCGTCGTTAGCGCGCTGCAATCGACCCTGGAAGACAAGCCAGAGATGGTGGAGTCCTACCTTAAGGGCATGCTTTGTGCCGCGGACATCATCAACAACGATGTGGACAAGGCCCTTGAATTGCTGCAGGGCGGCAACTATTACCGCGTTTCCGATGAGGTCCTCAAGGAAGCTTTCGTTAGCGCGCCTGCGCCCATTTCCTTCACACCGGATATTGAATCGGTTCAATACGTAGTGGATGAGCTTAGCAGCATGGGCTACATCAGCGGCGATACAAAGGCCACTGACATCTTCCGTACCGATATGATCGAGTCGCTCGAAAAATGAAACTGAGGACTATTGGCTGGGAACAGGCTGGGCCATGGATTGTCGGCACCCTGTTCTTCAGTTTGATTATCATTTTGTGGGAAGCCGCCGGTCGAGGTGATCTGGCGGTCACCACGGTGATGCCCCCACCCAGCGAATTCCTGGCGATGGTGATCGAAAGTGATTTCCGTGTCGGGCTTGGCTCTCAAGCCGCCTCGCTGGATGAGGCCGTTCTGTCTACATTTGGTCGAGTCTTCGCCGGCATGGGGATAGCCTTCATTGCAGCGCTGATTACTGGAACCCTGATAGGTCTTTCCCGCTACGCAACCTGGTGCATCTCGCCTGTGCTCTACGTGCTGGCACCCATTGCGCCGATCGCTTGGATCCCTCTCGCCATTGTGGTGTTTGGCATCAACAACGTGACCGCGATCTTCATCGTATTCATGGGGGTCTACTTTATCCTCACCATCGGCACGCTGGCCGAGATCAAACGGGTGCCGGAAGAGTATCTGACGGTATCAGGGAATTTGGGCGCAAATAAATGGCAGCGCTGGATCTGGGTCATTTTGCCCAGCATTCTGCCGGGTGTTTTCACCCTGCTCCGGACTAACTTCATCGCCGCGTGGATGGCGGTGCTGGTCGCCGAAATGGTCGGCATGCGCGACGGACTGGGCGCCATCATCATGATGGGCCGCAACCTGTTCAATAACGAGCTGATCATGTTCGGCATGTTGGTAATTGGTGTGTCCGGTTTTCTTGTGGACCGGGTTCTGGCCTTCATTGGACAACGTATTCTCTGGTGGAGGGTGTAATGAACAGCGTGGACAGCTTTCGCGAACCGGCCCGCTCACGTCCGGTTTTCGAACTTGATCATCTGACCGTTAACTTCCCAGCCAGAAAAGGCGTGACACCGAGCCCGCTGCAACGCCTCAACCTCAAGATTGAGGCAGAGCGCATCACAACCATTCTGGGGCGTTCAGGCTGCGGCAAAAGCACACTTCTGAGAGCGCTGGGCGGTTTTATAAAGGCCGAAGAAACCGGTGGCGTGTTGTACAAACAACGTTTTATGGGCGAGCCAACGCCTGAAATCGTTATGATTTTTCAGGAGAACAACCTGTTTCCCTGGCTCACGGTCGCTGGCAACGTGAAGTTCAGTCTGCGCTTCCGTGAAGATGACGATCGAGATTCCGACACGGCTGTGGAGGAGATCTTGGAGAGTGTGGGACTGAGCCATGCAGCGAAACAGTACCCACACGAACTATCCGGGGGGATGAAGCAGCGGACGGCGATTGCTCGAGCCTTGATTACCCGACCTCGCGTGCTTCTTCTTGACGAGCCTTTCAGCGCACTGGACATAAGCCTCAAGCGTCACATGCATACGCTAATTCGGGAGCTTCAGGAACATACCGGCACCTCTATGGTCATGGTCACTCACGACGTGGAAGAGGCGATTACCGTGGGCGATCGAGTGCTGGTCATGGGTGGCGACCCTGCCGAGTTCCTCATCGACGAGGATACGACCGATCCTGCCATGCGCGACCGGTACTCGACCGAATATCTCGATCTCCAGAAAAAAGTAGAAGCTGTCATCTATTAGCAGGAGGACTCATGAACGGCATTCATGATATGGGCGGGTTGCACGGTTTCGGGCTAGTTGATATTGACCCAGATGAGCCGGTGTTCAAAACCGAATGGGGTAGCCGCGTGTTCTGCATGACCCAAGTGATCGACGGCCTGGGTGTCTGGAACCTGGACGAACATCGTCACGAGATCGAGCTGATGTCGCCCCAAGACTATATTACCCAAACATACTATGGTCGCTGGCTGTTCGCCATGGAGCGGATCATGAATAGGCGCGGAATCGTCCGGCGCGAGGAAGTGGATCAGCGCGCGGCCGAGATTGCCTCGGACAAGCGCCAATTCACGCCCGTGGATCCTGATAACCGCAATTGGCCGCTGGCTGAGCAGGACAAGGTGCGGTGGGGCGCCTGGCGGAAGGAAGAGACTGTCCAGCCCCGTTTCAGCGAGGGCCATCAGGTGCGGGTGCGCAACATCCACCCGCCGGGCCATACGCGGGTGACCAGCTACACTCGCGGTAAATGCGGGACGGTTTTCCGGGTCAATGACCAAGCCTGGGTATTTCCCGATACCCGCGCTCACTATCGCGGCGAGAACCTTCAGGCTGTTTATACAGTTCGCTTCAGCGCCCAGACGCTTTGGGGCGAGGAGCATGCCGAACCGAATCTCTTCGTTTATATCGACCTTAGTGAAAACCACCTGGAACCGGTGCAGGAGGATTAACCATGGGTGACCATCACGAACACCCGAAAAAAGCTTGGCAGGCCATTCGTACCGAAGCGATCGAGAGCCTGCTAAATGAGATCAATGTGCTCTCTTCAGAGGACGTGGATCGCGTGGTCCAACATTATGAGGAAAACGTTGGACCCAAGACCGGAGCAAGCGTTATTGCGCGCGCCTGGGTGGACCCTGCGTTCAAGCAACGATTGTTGAAAGATGGGCTTGCAGCGTGTGCGGAGCTGGGCATTGGTGGGCCGGAGACTGAGTTGCTCCACGTGGTTGAAAACACCCCCAAGGTACATAACGTCGTGGTGTGCACCCTCTGCTCTTGTTATCCCTGGCCGATACTTGGGCTTCCTCCTGTTTGGTACAAATCCAGCGCCTACCGATCCCGAATGGTTCGAGAGCCACGCCAGGTGCTTTCAGAACTAGGTGTCGATCTGACGTCTGAGGTGGAAGTTCGGGTGTGGGACAGCGTCTCCGAGATCCGTTATCTAGTGATGCCCGAGCGGCCTGCCAATACAGAAAATCTGAGCGAGTCGGAGCTTGCCGAGCTTATAACGCGCGACCATATGATAGGCGTGGCCCGAGTCATTCAGCACAATAGCCAGGAGGCATAACAATGCAATCGCAAACCCTTTTGGCAGCACTGCGCCAATCTGGCTTCGAAAATCTCACTTTTAATACGCCATGGTCAGCGCGCCTTTTCGGCATGACCCTCGCTGCAAGCGAGCGTGATTTGTTCACTCTGCCCCAGTTTCAGGCAGCGCTGATCGAACGCATCAATGTACAGGAAAAAAACGGCTGCATAGACACTGATGAGGTGTATTACACCTGCTGGCTGGAAGCCCTGCAGGCCTTGCTTGAGGCCAAAAAATTTTGGAGCGCCGATCAGCTGCATGAAAGAGAACACGACGTTTTAGAAGCGGCCGAGCATCGACAGGAACTTCAATGTCAGAGCCACCATGGGATGGAACCGGAGGTGTTGCAATGATCATCCCAGGCGACCCATACGATTTCCCCATCGACGGACCATTGGCCCCCGAAAAGACGGCCCTGATGATTATCGACATGCAGCGCGACTTTTGCGATCCCTCTGGCTACATGCATACCCGAGGCGGCGACGTAGGCCTCGCCAGAGCGATCGTTCCACGAATTAGCGCTGTACGCGATGCATGTCGAAGTGCAGGCATGATGATCATATACACTCGCGAGGGTCACCGTGCGAATCTAGCCGACCTGCCCCGAAATAAGCGCTTAAAAACTGCTCTTGCCGGGGCTGAAATCGGGAGTGAAGGACCGCTGGGACGTTTGTTGATTCGCGGCGAGCACGGCTGGGATTTCATCGACGAATTGCAGCCCAGCGAATCCGAAACGGTTGTCGACAAGGCAGGCACCGGCTCATTCCACGGCACCGATCTCCAAGGCATGCTCAGGATCCGCGGTATCGAAAATTTGATCATTGCCGGCGTTACCACGGGCGTTTGTGTGAATTCTACCGTCCGCGAGGCGGCCGACCATGGCTACAACGTACTAGTGCTTGAGGATTGCTGCGCGGAACCCGACCCTAAAACCCATCAAATGGCCATCGAACTGTTGAAAATCGAAGGCGGATACCTGTCCACCATCTCCGACTCCGAGCAATTGCTGTCAGTAATGGACCGAGGGCGAGAGTCCACTGAGAGTTACAATCCAAAACTGTCGGAGGCGAGACGATGATCTCCTTGCTGCTCAAGTTCCTTGTTGTCATGCTGCCCGTTGCAGCGCAAGCTCACCATCCCATGGGAGGTGAAACGCCACAGACTGCGCTGCAAGGTCTGTTATCGGGTTTTGGCCATCCAATTATTGAGCTAGACCATTTTCTATTTATCGTTGGGTTTGCCCTCTTGCTGGCTCTCTGTAGCCGACACTTAATAGTCCACATAGGCCTCTTTCTGGTTGCGGCGATGGCCGGCACCGGCTTGCGTCAACTTCACCCTGAGCTGCCTTACTTAGAGACGGGTGTTCTGCTTAGCACTGTCGCGGCAGGCGTCTTACTCATTGTTCAAAAACTTGACCGAGCAGCGCTCATTGGGGTGCTGGCACCAGCAGCCGGACTGTTTCACGGTTACGGTTATGGAGCCGCAGTTTTGGGGGCCGAGGAGACGCCGTTGGTAGCCTACCTTACAGGGTTTTCACTAATACAGGCGACCTTGATGGTTATCCTCATCTGCGCGACTAGGTTGCTCATCGCAAGTCGTCCACAACAGAGAGTGAATGCTTACCGAATGGCCAGCGGCGCCACAGTGATCGGACTCGCATTTCTAGTCTGACCAAAAAAGAGAAAAAAGCTCGGTCAAATGACAGTCGACCTTTCCATAATAACTGCAGAAATAAATAGTAGTTGGCGAGGTGTCAGCGGCAACGTCAAGAGTGTCATATTGGAAGGTCTGTGACTGGCAATCGGCAAGCAAAACCAAATTAATGAGATGTTAAGGAGCGGGCGAAATCGGCCCCAATATGGGGTGCTCGAATGTTCGCTTTTGTTTAGGAATTGCCTAGGGTGCCAGCGGTCGCAAAGCGGACATTCAGGTCGACCACAAAGCGGACATTTTTCACCGCCCAAAACATCTCTTTCCAGGGACGGCAACTGCTGTATAGTCGTAACCAAAACTAAGGAAAGTCTGATGAATGCCCAATTTTCTATCGTCAATGCGCCCGCGCTAGCTGCGACGGCGTCTTTGGGAGAGATGAAAAAGGCTTTAGGAAGAGACCTCAAAACGGAAAAAGCAGCGGCGTGAGCCAAATTACCACGCCCATGGCAAGCAGCTGCAGGGGCACCCCTAACTTGGCGAAATCGAGGAAGCGGTAGTTTCCCGGCGCAAGCATCAGGATGTTGACCGGCGAGGCCACGGTCATCAGTACTGGTTCGGGGCTGACCCCCATTCCCACGCAGTGGCAATGGGGGTTACCAGCACGTTGGTAGCAGTATTCGAGATAAACTGATTGAGCACGGATGTCAGCAGAAACAGGCTTACGTAGAGCGCACGGGGCCTGCATCGCCAAAGCCTGCGACAAGCTGGTAGACAATCAGCGCCGGAGCACCGCTTCACTCCATCGCCAGAGGTAATAGTCCGGCAATCAATACAGACTGGTGGAATTGAGGGATCGATAGGCTTCCGGCCGTGTCAGGCAGCCACTGCCGATTATCGCCAGCGCCAGCGGGGCATTTCGTCCATTTCCTCGGGCGTATCCAGCAGAACAAAATCACGCTCCTGCTGCAGCTCACGAACCCGGTTCCAGCCACCGACCAGCAACAGTGTGTCGCTTTCTTCAAGGCGGGAGTTACCAAACCGCGTGGCTTGGGATTGTCCCATCCCTCGGACACCACTACTACTGAGCCGGAATTGTTCACGGAAGCGCCGCTCCTCGGGAGTCTTCGCGATCAGTGAAGATCCGCGTCGCAGTGCCACCTCTGCCACTCCGAACTCCTTAATGACCCGCTCCATTTCGCCCTCAGGAAAACCCAGGGACAACAGGCACTCTGTGAGGCACAAAACTGTTCAACGGCTTCGGGCGAACCATGCATCAGCAGCCAGTCACCCGTCGCCACGCGGGTTTCCACCAACACCAGAGTGGAAAGCAACCTTCCGGCCCGTAGGATGCCAAAAAGCGTGACTTCGTAGTGTTTACGCAGGGCGGCCTAGGCCGCCGTTTTGCCGGCCAGCCCCGAGCCGGCCGGCACCGTCAACAGGGATAGTTATTCCATCACGATCTTTGGCATAATCTGACTGCCGCCATGTGTTACCTTTTCAGTCTCCAGCGCTTCAAGTTCTCGGACGATTCGTGAAGCAATTGCTTGATACGCGGCGGCCAAATCACCCTTGGGGTCGGTTACCAGTACTGGCTGGCCAGAATCGGATCCGGTTCGAATACGGATATCAAGCGGCAGTTCGCCCAGTAGTTCGGTGCCGGCCTCTTCGGCCATTTTCCGGGCACCGCCTTCCCCGAAGATGTGTTCCTCATTTCCGCACTTGCCACAGATGTGGGTGCTCATGTTCTCGATGATGCCCAACACCGGCACATTCACCTTCACGAACATTTTCAGCCCCTTGCGGGCGTCCAGAAGGGCGACGTCCTGGGGCGTGGTGACGATCACCGCCCCGGACACTGGCATTTTCTGGGCCATGGTCAGGTGAATGTCGCCGGTGCCCGGGGGCATGTCCACAATCAGGTAGTCCAGATTGTCCCAGCGGGTTTCATACACCAGCCGTGTCAGAGCCTGGGTGATCATCGGGCCACGCCAGATAATGGGTGATTCCTCATCCACCAGAAAGCCGATGGACATGGTCTGGATTCCGTGGCCGACCATGGGCTCCAGAATCTTGCCGCCGGTCGTGTCTGGCAGGCCACTGAGGTTCAGCATGCGTGGCTGGCTCGGCCCGTAGAGATCGGCATCGACGATGCCGACCCGGGCGCCGGTGCTTGCCAGTGCCATCGCCAGATTGGTTGTGGTAGTGGATTTACCAACGCCTCCTTTTCCGGAGGCGACGGCGATCAGGTGTTTCACTCCGGGAACTGCATTTGACATGGTAATTGCTCCGGTCTGTTGACTTGCTATTGCTCGACGAATGCCCGTTCAATCACGTAATCGCCCCGCACACCCTGTTGGGGAGAGCCTTTGAAGCCCATGCTGTCCAGCATCTTTGTCAGGTCTTTCAGCAACCCGGGGCTGCCGCAGAGCATGGCCCGGTCGGTTTCCGGGTTCAGGGGCGCTAATCCGATGTCATCTGTCAGCTTGCCGGACTCGATGAGGTCAGTAATCCGGCCCTCGTTGCGGAAGGGCTCCCGGGTCACTGTGGGGTAGTAGATCAGTTTGTCACCGATGATTTCCGACAGGAATTCGTGGTTCGGCAGTTGTTGGGTCAGGTAGTCGTGATAGGCCAGTTCGCTGACCTCCCGCACGCAGTGCACCAGAATCACTTTTTCATAGCGCTCGTAGGCTTCCGGGTCCCGGATGATGCTCATGAAAGGGGCCAGGCCGGTGCCTGTGCCGAACAGGTAAAGGTTCTTGCCGTCGTTCAGGTCACCCATCACCAGGGTTCCCACCGGCTTGCGGCCGATGTACAGGGAATCGCCCTCCTGCAGGTGCTGCAGCCGGGACGTCAGCGGGCCGTCCTGAACCTTGATGCTGAGAAATTCCAGGTATTCCTCATGGTTGGCGCTGACAATACTGTAGGCGCGCAGCAGTGGCTTGCCGTCCACCGGCAGGCCGATCATCACAAAGTGGCCATTCTCAAAGCGCAGGCTCTGATCGCGGGTGGTTCTGAAGCTGAACAGGGTGTCGTTCCAGTGGTGAACGCTGATGACGTTTTCGGTTCCGATTGCAGCCATGGGTATGTCCTCCGTGTTGGCTATATCAATAAAGATTCACAGTGAAAAAACAGCCATGGATGTCATGGCAGTTAAAACCAGAAGCGTGCTGAGCATGGCCAGCAGCGCAAACGGCCGCCAGCCCTGGGCAATCAGCGATGACAGACTGGTGCGCATGCCCAGCGCCGCCATGGTGACCAGCAGGCAGGCCTTGGATGCGGTGGTCAGGGCGTCACGCAGATCTTCCGGCAGCCAGCCCAGGCTGTTCATGGCGAACAGCGCGATAAAACCCAGCAGAAACCAGGGGTGTTCGGCTTTGCCGCTGTTGTTCCTGTTAAGTAACGCGCCCAGCAGCAGCACCATCGGCGCTAGCAGGGCAACCCGCAGCAGCTTGGTCAGGGTTGAGATATCACCGGCTGTGTCTGATACCAGGTAGCCGGCACCAGCGGCCTGGGCCACATCGTGAATGCTGGCGCCCAGTAACAGCCCGGTTTGCGTGTCGTTGTAGCCAAGCGATGAAAACACGGGTGGTAACACAAGCATGCTGAGGGTGCCCAGGGCGGTAACGCCCACCACCACGCCCAGCAACCGGCGGTCTTCCAGTTTGCCCTGGGGAATCACGGCAGCAACCGCAATCGCAGCAGAAACGCCGCATATTGCTACTGCCACACCAGCGACCAGGCTTTGCAGGGTGGGCAGCCCCATCCAGCGGCCCAAAAGCAGCGCCGAGCCGATGGTAATGGGCACACAGGCAAGCACCATCAGCAGCGGCAGGCTGCCAACCGTGAGCATCTGTTCCACGCCAATCCGTGCGCCGAGAAATGCGATTCCGATTCTCAGGACCTGGCGGCTGCAAAAGGCCACCCCTGGCTGCAGCCGCGTGTCGGTCGCCTGACTGGCAAAACCGAACCCCAGCAGCAGAACCAGCACCAGTGCCGGCGCACCATAGTGGTTGGCCAGAAAACTGCCGGCCAGGGCCAGTACCACGCACAGGGCGGCGCCCGGATAGCGCAACCGCGCAGGGGCCCACCAACGAGTGTCGATGGCGCGCAACGTCTGGTTCATGACACCTGCTCGCTCAGTTCCCGCAGAAAGCCCCAGGGGTACAGGCCCCGGTAATGGCCATCGCTGAAGAAAAACTGCAGGCCACTGACGCCAGAGAGTTCGACTTTTTTAATGCTGATGTCGGCATCAATCAGGCTCAGCCGCCCCATGCGCTTGGCCTGGGCGCAGTGCGAACAGCCGCAGGAACGGCGCAGTATCAGGCAACTTAGCCGCGAGGTCAGGCCGTCGGGCCAGCTTAGCTCCAATTCATTGAGTTTTCGTTTCAGACGGACTTCTTTGGGTGGTTCTACCAGGGTCTGTACAGACATTGTGGCCTCCATATTCTTGCAACTCGTCATGACAAGTTGGGTGACAACTCAGCGCTCCAGGTACTGCAGTTTGTCGGGTTGGTCCACCCAGGCCTCGGCTTCCGGCATTGGCGCCGAGGTGGAATCAATCACCGGCCAGACCTTCGCCAGATCAGCGTTCAGCTCAATGAAATGTTTCTGGTCCTCCGGCAGATCTTTCTCATCGAAGATGGCATCGGCGGGGCACTCGGCCACGCACAGACTGCAGTCGATACAGGTTTCCGGGTTGATCACCAGGAAGTTGGGCCCCTCGTGAAAGCAGTCAGTGGGGCAAACATCGACACAATCAGTGTATTTGCAGCGGATGCAGTTCTCAGTCACAACAAAAGTCATGGTGGTCTCCTTACTGTTGGCGGTGGCCGCGGGCCGGCCCGGTGCGTAGCGGGCCGGCCGGTGGCTCAGGCCGCCGCGTCCAGTTTCGACATGGCCCAGCGGGCCAGTTTGCGAACGTCCGGGTCGGGGTCGTCCATGGCGATTTCCACAAACGGACGGCAGTCGCTGTGGGCAATAGCCCCGAGTGCGCCGATAGCGGCTTTGCGAAGGTTACTCATGGCATCTTTCGAGCACTCGCCGAGCACCGGAATCGAGTCGGTTGAACCCAGTTTGCCCAGGGCATCCACGGCCTTTTCCCGAACCTGCCAGAGCTCGTCTTTGGTGGCGTCCATCAGGGGCTGAATAGCGGCCTGGTGGTCCAGCTTGCCAATGCTGTTGGCGGCTTCGCAGCGCACCTGCCAGTGGCCGTCTTTCAACAGGCTGATCAATGCCTGCCCGACTTGTTGCGGGGTGGCGTAAACCAGGGCGCCAGTGGCAGCCCGGCGAACTTCCGGGTCCTTATCGTGCTGGGCGGTTTCAACCAGCGCCGGCAGGTTCTCGGCCTGTTTCAGCCATCCCAATACGGCAACGGCCTCGCGGCGAACTCTTGGGTCGTCATCGCCGAGACGTTTGAGGGCGGGGCTCTGGGCAGCGGGCAGGCGCAGCGGCTTGAGCGCCCGCAGAATGCCGGACACCACGAAGCCGTCCGAACTGTTGTCCAGGGCCTTCAGCAGCGGTTCACCGGCAGCCGGGTCTTTCAGGTCAGCCAGTGCATGGGCAGCGCTGTTGCGCACTACCTCGTCGTCGTCGCCGAGCGCGGCTATCAGGGCATCGGCCATGTCGGCCGCCTCGAATTCGTCGACTACCTTGGCGGCTTCCTGGCGTACGTTGGTGTCAGGGTCATTCAGGGCGTGGATGACCAGTTCCACGGCTTCCGGCTCACCGGAATCGACCAGGTCCATGACCGCCACCCTGCGAATTCCGGGGTCGTCGGACGTGAGTTTGACGGCAATGGCCTGTAATTCGGGATCGTCGTATATTTTCATGGCTTACCTCAGCTCAACAGGTATGGAATGTTGACGGTGACTGCATCTGTGGGGCAGTCAGCCTCACAGGGCATGCAGTACCAGCACTCGTCGTATTTCATGTGAGCCTTGCCGGTGGCTTCGTTGATCCACAGCACGTCCAGCGGGCAGACGTCGATGCAGACCGTACAACCTTTGTCGGCGATGCATTTATCCTCGTCGACAATGACAGGAACGCTTGAATGATGGTTTGCGATAGGCATGTGTTTGTCCTCTCTCGATCAATCTGTTTTATGGGATATCAGCCGTTAGCCGCTTTCTGGACCCGCATCTTGCGATAGGCGTCTTTTTCTTCACCCAGGGATACCAGGTAATCCGCAATGGGCCGCTTGCCGCTGGCCATTTGTCCGTTTTCGTCCTTGAACAGGCGGCTGTGGTAGAACCATTCGGCGTCGTTCTGATCCGGGTAGTCCACGCGGTAGTGGTACAGGCCCCAGCGGGATTCCTTGCGGTACAGCGAGGCGCGGGCGGCCATTTCGGCGCAGTCGATGATGGACTGGACTTCCATGGCCCTGAGCAGTTCGTGGGGATCGCGAGCGCAGAGCCGTGGCACTTCTTCACGGACGGCCAGAATCCGCTCCAGCCCGATTTCCATTTTCTTGGTAACCTTGGGGGGTTGCAGGTAATCGTTTACCAGGCGACGGACTTTGTATTCCATCTGTTCCGGCGGAATGCCGTCGGCTACTTTCATGGGCGCCTGGATGCGATCAAGTTCGGCCTTGATGAAATCTTCGTCGAGCTTTGGCTCACCCCGGTCTTTAATGAACTCGACCGCGCTTTCGCCGCAGATCTGGCCGTACACTAAGGCGCCCAGCATGTAGTTGTGGGCCACGCTGGCCATGTCGCCTGCACAGTAGAGACCGGGGACAGTGGTGGCGCCGGTTTCGTCGGTCCAGACGCCGGAAGCCGAATGCCCGGAGCAGAAGCCTACTTCCGAGATATGCATTTCAACCATGCGCTCGCGGTAGTTCACATCGCGGCCCTCATGGAAGCGGCCCCGGGACGGGCGCTCGTTGGTGTGCAGTACCGTCTCGATTTCCTCGATAGTCTCTTCAGCAAGGTGGTCCAGCTTGAGGAACACCGGGCCGGTGCCCGATTCCAGCTCCTTGAAGAACTCCAGCATCATCTGGCCGGACCAGTAGTCGCACTCGATGAAACGCTCACCGAACGCGTTGGAGGTGAAACCGCCCAGCGGGCCGGTCACATAAGCGCAGGCCGGGCCGTTGTAGTCTTTCAGCAGCGGGTTCACCTGGAAGCACTCCAGGTTCGCCAGGTCGGCGCCGGCGTGGTAGGCCATGGCATGGCCGTCGCCGTTGTTGGCCGGATTTTCATAGGTTCCGAACAGGTAGCCCGAAGTGGGCAGGCCCAGACGGCCGGCGGCACCGGTGGCCATGATCACCGCTTTGGCGCGGATGATGATGGGCTCGGCGGTGCGGGTGTTAACACCGATCATGCCGGCGATCTTGCCGTCCGGATCCTTGAGCAGGCGGGTCGCAGTGAAGCGGTTTTCAATCTGCACCCGGTTGCGGCGCAGGCGGCGGTAAAGGATCTTTTTAACGTTATGGCCCTCCGGCATGGGCAGCACATAGGTGCCCAGGTGGTGGACCTTCTTCATGTCGTAATCGCCGGTCTCGTCTTTCTGGAAGTGCACTCCCCAGGAATCCAGCTTTTCAATCATCGGAAAAGATCTTGTGGCGTAAGCCATAAGTGCAGGCTGGTGCACCACGCCATCGTTGGCGATGGTTATTTCCTTTACGTACTGCTCGGGTGTGGCATGGCCCGGTACTACAGCGTTGTTCAGGCCATCCATGCCCATGGAAATGGCGCCGGAACGTTTAACGTTGGCTTTTTCCAGCAGCATGACGTTCAGGCTTGGGTCCTGCTCCTTGGCGGTCACAGCGGCCATCGGGCCGGCGGTGCCTCCGCCAATCACCAGGACGTCGGTGTCGATCACAGGGATGTCATTGATTTTCATGGTGCGCTCCTATTTCCGGTCAATCCGGAACTGGTATTTGAATGAATCGCCGCGATAGCAGAGATATTCGAAATCGATGGGGCGGCCATCCTGGTTGTGGGTCAGTCGTTCCACGCGCAAAATGGCTTCGCCGGGTTTCAGGTTCAGGTGTTGTTGGGTTTCTGCATCAGCCAGGACAGCGTCCAGGCCAATGTCGGCACCACCGAGAGGAATGCCGAACAGGTTTTCAAGCATCGGGAAGATGTCGCCTGACAGATCCAGGCCGAACATCTGGTTGCCGATGTCCATGGGAAAGTAGCTGTTGTCGATGCAGACGGGTGATCGGTTCAGGTACCGGACCCGCTTCACTTCGACGCATTCGTCAGCCGACTCCAGGTCCAACGCTGCAGCCACTGCTTTTGGTGCTTTCATCTGTTGGATGCTAAGCACCCGTGCAGACGCCTCATAGCCTTGGGCAGCCATGGCTTCGCCAAAACCTTCCAAGCGCTGCACGTTCTGCACAGCCTTGGGTTTGCTGACGAAAGTGCCCTTGCCCTGGGCGCTGAATACCAGGCCTTCGTTATGAAGGTCCCGCAGGGCCTGGCGGATGGTGATCCGGCTCACCCCATAGGTATTCATCATTTCGTTTTCCGACGGCAGTCGCTCGTGTACCTGGTAACTGCCATCCAGAATCTGCCGGCGCAGGCTGTCGCGAATCTGGACGTACAATGGCAGGGGCGATTGCCCGGCCATTATTTGGGTCACGTTATTCATCACGCATCCCTCTGCTTGTCATGACAGGTCATGGCGAGTCGGGGCGAGTTCAGGCCTGAATAGCGCATGGCTTCACCCCTTTCCGTTCTGCTGTTTAAAGGCATTGAGGGTTTCCTTGCGGATCAGGTCTAGACACTGGCGCTTGAGGGCCATGAATTCCGGGCTGGTCAGCAGGGACTGCTCCCTGGGCCTTGGCAGGTCAACATCAATATCGGCGATGATTTTTCCGGGGCTTGCGCTCATCACCACAATACGGTCGGACAGGAACACGGCCTCGTCGATGTCGTGAGTTACAAACACCACGGTGTTGCGGAATTCCCGCCAGATCTCTAGCAGGTTTTCCTGCATCATGACGCGGGTCTGGGCGTCCAGGGCACCGAAAGGTTCGTCCATCAGTAACACGCTGGGGTAGTTGGCCAGGGCGCGGGCAATCCCCACCCTTTGCTGCATACCGCCCGATAAGGTGTTGGGATAAGCATTTTCGAAAGCCGCAAGGCCGACCAGCGACAGAAAAGTGCGGGCAACGCTACTAGCTTCCTGGCTGCCGACACCGGACATCAGCGGGCCGAATGCCACGTTTTCCTTGACGGTTTTCCAGGGAAATAGTGAGTGCTGTTGAAACACCATGCCGCGATCCGGGCCGGGCTCAGTCACAGCTTCACCGTCCACTTTCACTTCGCCGCTGGTCGGTTTCACGAAGCCCGCTATGGTATTCATCAGCGTTGATTTGCCGCAGCCGGACGGGCCAAGCAGGCAGATGAATTCGCCGGGGCGAATTGTCAGGCTGGCATCCTGAACGGCGACATGGGGGCCGCTGGCGGTATCGAAGACGATATCCACGTCCCGGACGGAAATTCTGCCGCGTTCGGCTCCGGGCTTGCCGGATTTTGCCTGCAGCCGACTGTGGTCCAGCACCGCAAGGCGGTTGTCGTTTGCAAGAGCCTCGTTCATGACCGGCCTCCTTTGGCTTGCCACTTCAGCAGCGGATTGCAGCCCTTACGCACCAGCAGGGTACAGAGGGTTCCCAGGCCGCCGATGGTGAGCATGCCGATGATGATCTGCGGGTACTGGATCAGGGTGTAGGAATTCCAGGTGTAGTAGCCGATGCCGTACTGGCCGCTGATGATTTCGCCGGCCAGCAGCGAGAACCAGGCCACGCCCATGCCAATGGCCAGACCGGCCACGATTGATGGCATGGCGCCCGGCAGTATCACGTGCCAGAGGATGGCTGTCCTGCTTGCACCCAGACTCCGGGCGGCGCGAACCAGTACACCGTTGGTTTGCTCAACACCATGAACTGTATTCAGAATCACCGGGAACAGAGCTCCCAGGAAGGTGATAAAGATGATGCTGGACTGTTCGGTTGGCAGCATCAGAATCGCCAGGGGAATCCATGCAACCGCCGGAATCGGCCTTAGCAGCTCGATGTAGGGCATGATGATGTCTTCTGCCCAGCGGGAGCGCCCCATGGCCACACCCAGCAGTATTCCCAGGACGACCGCCAGCACATAGGCGATAGCCACACGTTCAAGGCTGTGCAGAATATGCAGGTAGAATTCCGTGCCTGTCAGCTCCGCGATCAGCGCAGTGCCCACAACAGAGGGGGCCGGAATATTGTCAAAATTGATGTAAAAGTCGAAACCCTTTGTTGACGCCAGTTCCCAGAGCAGAACGGCAACGATCAAGGCTGCGATTCTCACCAGGTAACGGGGGCCAATTGCCTTCAGCCAGGTGGCGGAAACGCCGGGCACGGTCGCGGTTTGCTGCTCCAAATGCGAGGCCGCGGGTACTGACTCTTTTGCGACCTTTCCGCCCAAAGCAGGGGGCTCGACTGCCTTTGCCGGCGGCTCGGCGGTGCGTATTGCCGCGCTGGTTTTGCTATCCATCGTTCTTGCTCCTCAGATCATTACCGGGCGGGCGCTTGTGGCGGCCGCCCGGCAAAACATCAGTTCGCCATTGCTAAGGCTCGTAAAGGGGTAACCGGGGTGCCGCCGTTATCAGCAATGTATTGTTCTGAATCCGCTTTTTTGAGGAAGGCCACAACTTCACCGTCGTCACCGCGCACCATGAAGGACGCCTTACCGAAGAGCTTTAGACCGGTCAGGTTGTCGTAGACGTAGGTGGCGTTGATTTTTTCGCTCGACGCTTCCATGGCTGCCAGCATGTCGGCTATGGAGTCGTAGGTAACGATGCCTTTGTCGGCAAACCAGATTTCGGCAGGCGCAAATTCAGGATTGTTGGGCTGGGTTTCCACAACCGAATTCACCAGGGCGTCGTAGTCCATGTCCATGGTCTTGTAAGCGGCGCGCAGATGGGTGTCGTCAAGCCAGCGGTCGAAATCCAGGTTCGGGATGCCCACTTCGCGCTGCAGCAGGGCGTGGTCGTACTCCAGAGCGTCTACCCATTCCGGCTTGATGCTGGCCTCAAAGGTGGTGATGCCGCCCTCACTGAAGTAGAGATAGAGCACCTCTTTTTCCACTCCGGTCCATTCGGAGACTTTCATTGCGGCTTGCATAGGGTCATCCTGGATCCATTTCTGGGCTTCCAGAGTAGCGGTCAGATAGCCTTCCACTACTTCCGGATATTCATTGGCGAATTCCTGGCGTACCACGGTGCCGTGAAAGGTGGGGATTCCGGCTTCACTGCCGTCGTAGATTTTCCGGCCAGTCTCGCGGAACTCCATGATTTCAGACCAAGGGCAGAAATCGGCATGAGCATCAATCCGGCCAGCCTGTATATTGGCGGCACCAACGGCGGGGCTTTGGTTTACGATCTGGACCTTGTCGCTCAGGCCTGCTTCGCTCAGTGCCTTGAGTGTCATGCCCCAGGCTGCACTGCCAACGGGTACCGAGAGGGTTTTGCCTTCCAGGTCCGCGAGGGTCTGCGTGTCGGAGTCGATGGGCACCACGATGCCGTTGCCGGTGCCGCGCAGGTTGTAACCGGTCACCCCGATAAAGCGTGTTTCCTGCTTGCCGGTCTCCTGGAACTTGGCGCCATTCACGATCAGGGGATAATCACCCATGACGCCGAAATCCAGCTTGCCAGCCAGCATCTGGTTGGTGATGGGTGGCCCGGAATCATAATCACGGTAGATAATTTCGTACTCTACGTCTTCGTACTTGCCGGTGGTGGGCAGGTGTTTTTCGAGCAGCTCCAGTTTTTCAAGGATGATGCCGCCAGGAATGGTATTGGTCACCATGCTCTGGTGGCCAATACCGATACGGATGGTTTCTGCGGAAAGAGCGCTGGTAAATAGCGCTAATGATCCGCAGAGCGTAATCGCCGTAAATGTTCTTGAAACTCTCATCGTCTGTTCCTTCCCGTTTTGATTTCACTTGTACTAACAAGTCATGACCCGTAGTGAGGGTGTTGCACCTGCTGTGCCAAAATCAGGAAGTCGGTTTGAAAGTGATTGTTTTTATTGGCTTTTTGGAAGCAGATTTGCAAGAAACGACTAAAAAGTGAACGATAGTTCAGCGCTCGTGTTTGGTGCGGGTGGGTCTGGTCGGTGCAAGGAAAGCGCAAAGCGATTTGCGGCTGCTATAACAAGTAGTGCAAGTTCGTTGTGCGGAAAATTGAAGGGAGAATTACCATATCGGAATTTAACGATGAGTTACCTGCACCGTCAGTGATTATGTTCTGCTAACAGCAGCGCCTGGTAGGCACGACGCCCTGTTAAGCACCATGGAAGAGATGCGGTCGCAACTGGAAGCGTTGGGTCTGGCAGAACGACCTATGCCAGAAGACAAATACCGATGTGCTGATTGGTTTCAGCTTAAATTTCGGCTGGCCTGCCTCATTCATCCGCTCCATCGCCTGCTGGCGTCTGCCTCGGCCGAAGCGCTACCACTGGCGGAAACGCCGTTGCGGATACTGGCCTGTGCTCTTATATTGGCTTTGGGATTGGCCGAACTTTCAGCGGCAAACGCGCCGCTTAAAAAGATTGGACTCTTTTTTGCGGACTTCGAAGCCATGCCTTTCAGCTTCACGGCCACGCACAAGGCGACCTTCTCTTCCTCGCCAGCCGGAATATCCGGATCCAGCGGGTTGGTTGAGGAAGACTAACCGATGGCCACGATTTCCGTGATCATGTTGATCCAGTCCAGCTCGTTGATCCGGTTGATAAGAGCTGTCTGAAGGGGCTAGCTGAGATTCACCATCATCGTGTTTTCTTCGGTCTGTCAGAAATAGCTGTTTATAATTTTGAGGCCCAGCACCAATAGGGTTGAGAGCATCAGCAGCGTCGTCATCACATCAAAGAAAAGATCGGGCAGCCGGTTGGAGATCAGCTGGCCCAGCACTACGCCTGCCAAAGTGGGCAGTAGGTAAACGGTGATCCCGGCAAGCACCTCGTCGGACAGCCCGCTGAGGGCCACTGAAATCACCAGCATCCCGCTGTAGGAGCCCACCATCAGTGCGAACACCGTGGCGCGGACTCGGGCCGGATTCAAGCCACGGGATCGCAGGAACACCAGCGCCAGGGGGCCGGGCATGGCCAGAGTGGCGCTCATCACCCCGGATGCCATGCCGTAGAACAGGCTGGCCCGTTCCACTACCGGCTCCGCAGGTTCTATCACCGCCGGGCTGACGTCCCGTATCAGCACCGTAACGTACCGCACCAGGCTGTAGGCCAGCGCCATCAGTGCTGCCACGCGGATGGCATTGATTGATGCCACCAACAGCAAGGCACTGCCCACCACCAGGCCCGCCAGGGTACCAATGGCCAGGCGGGTCAGCTCGTAGGGCATAATCCTCCGGCGCACAAAAGGGGCAATACCCGCCACAATCAGCAACGTCAGCGCGCCTGTCATCTGGATGGCATCCACGGGCTCATAGTAGGCCAGAAGCAATGGCGCAACAATCAGACCGAAGCCCAAGCCAGTCGTGATCTGCACCAGGGCGCCGAGAAAACAGACAACCAGAATCAGGGGTTCCATGGACATAGTCGGGCCTAGAACATCCGCACGCTTTCAACACGGATGAATTCTATGCATTCACGTTTGATTTCCAGAAAATCAGTCTCAGAGGAGATCATTTGATCCGGTGGCCAGGGCAAGGAATTGGCATTGCCCTTCACGATGCGCCTAGGCGCAGCGCTCGTTAGTAGAATGAGTTCAGACAGGAAGATCGACTCGTCCACGTCGAGAGTCACAAACACAATCGTGGTGTTGAATTCCTCCCACAAGTTCACCAGGATGTCTTGCATCATCAGACTGGTCTGGTAATCCAGCGGGGCAAAGGGTTCGTCCATCAATAGAATCCGTGGGTAGATTGCCAGCGCGTGGGCAATGTCCACCCGCTGCTGCATACCACCGGAGAGCTGGTCCAGATAGTGATGCTCGTACTTCTGCAACCCACCATTTCTAGGAAAAGATCCACGGTACGCAAGACTACCAAGTCACCGAACGCAAGCTTGCCACGGTCAATGAACTTTATAGCAATGGTTTCCAGGTCCTGTTTTGCAGTGTTCATAAACAATGGCGTTTCGCTGAATTAACCCAGATGGGCTCGCTCGATTTCCATGCCGAAGCGGGAGCAGTCGCCCCGGTAGTAAAGGTTCTTGTAAAGCAGGGACTGGCCGGCGCCGTCCAGAATTTTTTGCCAGATGCCCTGCTTCACCTTCTGAAAAAACGCCATTGGCATTACGTCTGTATCACTCGGTAGCCTTTCCATACCTGCCTCATCACAACCTGTTATAACCAGTTATATTCGCTACAGCATAGGCTGTGCCAAGCCTAAAATAACGCTTTATTTCAGGAGGTTGTGAGTTTTCGTATTTGTGGAGGTTGTGAAAAATGCGCTGCTCTGAGACAGAAAACCGGGCAAAGCACTCTTTATGTGCGAAGTTTGGCATCCGGTTTCTTCGGGAAGGCAGGCGTGTCTTAATACGGAATCGGAAATTGTCGTCGTCTATTGGCCCAGGGGCAGGCGAACTCAAAGGCTGTAAGGATAAAAAGCTATCACGGGTGTTTTCGAAATCAGACTGGGTCATGTTGGCCAGTTGGAGCCCCGCCACCAGGTAATAGGGGCTTTGCTGAGCAATTGCGTGGTCCAAAAGCTTAATGTATTCATGTTCTTCAATACTTATAAAAACCTAGTCGATTGGAGCATGAAAGCCCTTGATTTGGGCTGCGGCGAACGTTCGCTTTTGTTTAGTAGTGCCCTGGATGCGGCTAGATTGCAAAGCGGACATTCTGGTACGACGCCTGGAAAGCCGCTCGCATGCCTGGCGTATCGACAAACCGACCATCAATCTCTTCAACGGTCCGGCCATGGCAGTCTGGGTAGCATGGCCTCCACGTCAATCGTGTAGGTAGAGAAAAAAGCTTCCGCCGCTTCAATTAAAGCTGTCTCGTTTTCAAGTATCCCAAGATAGACCGGCCACTCGGCGTCTATCAGTTCCGTGCTATAAGGTTCCGGATCTACGTCCCCCAGCTCTGCAAGAAACCGGAACTCCGTTTCGTTCATGACGATGTAATCGCACCGTTTGCGCGAACACGCGGTCACGCCAGGTTAACAACGGCCCTACGGCGTGCATTTGGTCCGGCAAAGGCATCCATAGCGGGTTGGCGAAAACCGCGTTGGCCAGTCCTCGTTCCAGAGCCCAGGCCTGGCGTTTACGCGCCATCGGGACGAAATCGGCTGCGATACCGGTCTGTTTGGTGAATTCATTGATCACCTCGACCAGAATGCCCTCGCTGAGATCATTGCCGTACTAAAACGGGAGAAAGCTCTCGTCCGAACCCATAATCTTGAGCGTTTGGGACGAAACTGGAAGGAACCAGAATGCCATGATAATAAACAGGACTGCTCTCATTCGGCCCTCGTTGGAGTGATCAATCGGGTAAGGCCGCCGCTTGCCCGAATCTGCCTTGCTAGTTACAGACAGTTTGGCTCGAATTCTGGCTACATACCATAGGAAAGTCGATGTCGCTGCAAAGTCAGCTTTACCCACAAAAACTGTGGATAACTTTGTGGGAACAGCTCGGATAGGTGCCTTCAGCCCTGCAATGGCAGGGCCTCAGCAATTGTGGCGTTTTAATGACCGGCCAGCGAATAAACAGCCTTATCAGGCTAGCGAATACCCTTCGACTGCAGCCATTGGCTGATCTGCGCCTGATTCATGGCGCCGCTCTGGCGGGCCACTTCCCGGCCATTCTGGAACAGGACCATGGTAGGGATACTGCGAATGCCAAATTGGCTGGCCGGCCCCTGAGCCTGCTCGGTATTTAGCTTGGCAAAGCGTACCTTGCCCCGCCAGTCTCTCGCGGCCTGTTCGAACTGGGGCGCCATCATTTTGCAGGGGCCACACCAGCTCGCCCAGAAGTCCACGAGCACGGGGAGATCACTGCGCCCGGTATGGGCAGCAAAGCTCTGATCCGTCAGTTCCAGAATCTGATCCGGCCACAACGGCTGTTTGCAGGCGCCGCAATTGCCGCCAGATGACAGTTTATCCGCAGGCACGCGATTTACCTTGTGGCAGTGGGGACAGACCAGGTGTCGGATATCAGTCATGATTGATTGCCCTCAGATTGTGTACTGAGATAAATGATCAGGGCAGACCAGACGAAATCAAGCAGCGCTTCATATTACTCGTCTCGCCAAAGCGGCCAGGCGATGAAAACTGTACTAGAAATCAGACATTACGTCCTGAAGATCCTGCTTGAGCTCTGCCGGTTCGGTGATCCATACCGTTTTATCAGGGCCGGGAAATACACCCACATCGAGGCCATCCTTCGTTAAACCGGGGACCCATTTCCGGAAGAAGTCCGGCAGTGAAATACTGCGGGGCGTCAGCTCATCGCCGCCGTTGGCGTACTCGGCGGCAAACGCCGGAGCCGGCCACACGGGCAGGTACTCCACATCGCCATCGTCCGAGGCGATCTTGAGGAATTGGCTCTGGCCGTTAACCAGGATCCAGATTTCCCGTTCCTCGGCCACCTGGCTCAGGAAGTAGTCGTACCGCTCTTCACCATCCATTTCCATTACTTGATTGAGGTCTTCACTGCTCATGTCAGGTACGCCACTCCAGTCGTTTGCTTTTCGGTATTCGGCGGAGCCTAACACGTATTTGGCGGAGACTGGCGGCCGCTTTTCCAAAACATTATCAGCAACGCTGCAAGGGCCAGGTTGCCTAAGAGCATAAAGGGATACATTTCAGGGGAGATTTGCAACCACTCACCGGTGCAGTTCATCATGGCGTGGAAAATCAAGACTGCCAGAACCATGCTGAACCGCAAGACACTATTCACGCGTAAGTAAAAGGAGCATCACTGAGGTCACACCTCGAAACCGCGCCTGCCCCAAAGAAATCGGAGCATCCGAATGAAGAAGTACCTCGCCCTCCCAATCCTGTGCATCGCGTTGCCTGTCTTCGCCCAACCGGCGCCTCCGCAAAAGGGATTCAGTGGTGAAGTCTCGCTAAATGCGGGGATCATCTCTTCAACGTCCAACTTTAACGTCGATGGCAGCGCCAGCACGTTGTTCAATAAAAGCGTTCTGATGATGAGCTCAGCCTGTTTGCAGCTTACGAGTACCCGCAATTCATGGGCTGGAAGGACTGGTCGTTTATTTCTTTTGCCGGCTTTGGCGACACCCAATCCAACCTGACCTTCTACGATGAATCCTCGTACCTGTTTGCGGTGGGGCTAAATTATAAGTTCTGATCTCGCCTGGCCTTCAAGCGCTCAACCAAGGCTCAGCTTTCAACCACTCGGGCCCGAAGCCTCGGCAGCTGGGCCGGGTAATGTTCCTGGATGAAGGTTACCATGCCCTCCCGGACCGCACATCTCAGGTCCCAGTTCTTGCTGGAGTTGGCGGCGCTCATCAAAAAACGCACCTGAATGGCCTGATCACTGGAATCGGTCACCTGCACCGAGGAAAATTCGCCATCCCAGAGCCCCGATTCATTGAGCAAACGAGTGAATTCCTGCCGGAGCGGTTCAACCGGCATGGTGTAGTCGACCCAGATAAAAACTGTTCCCAGCAACTCTGCGGTATTCCTGGACCAGTTCTGGAACGGGTTCTCGATAAACCATTGCAGTGGCACTACAAGGCGACGCAGATCCCAGACCCGCAAAACCACATAGGTGGCTGTCACTTCCTCTACCCAGCACCACTCGCCCTGCACATACAGCACGTCGTCTATACGGAAAGGTTGGGTCAGGGCAATCTGCATACCGGCCAGCAGGTTGCTCAATACAGGACGGGCCGCGAACCCGAGAATCAGGCCGCCGACACCCGCGGAGGCAAGAAGGCTGGCGCCCATGTGCTGAACCGATTCAAAGGTCATCAGGGCAGCGCCCAGGCCGATGATCACGATAAGAATGTTAAGTGCGCGGACCAGGAATCGGGTCTGGGTTTCGACCTTGCGTGCCCGCTTCCACTGCCCTTCCAGCACTGGATTGAGCGCGACAATGACCTCGCCTATGGCCGAGGTCAGTCGAACGGCCGCCCATGTAATGGCAAGGATGAGCAGAAGGGTGGTGATTTGCTGAATCGCCGCCATCAAAGGCAGATCCGGTGGGGCGGCCGCCAGCGAACCTGCAAGGGTGAGCAGACAGAAAACAACACCGAGCGCCCGGGCAGCCGCATCGAGGAACAGGCGAATGACCGTCCTGGACTCTGAAAAACGCCGGAAGACTGCCAGAGCCAGTCGGTACACGACATAGGTCGCGGCAACCGCGAGAATCGCCGTAAAACCCGGCCACAACCATGCCTTGAAACCGGCTTCAAACGATTCCAGCATCTGCCCTCCCCGAGCTTTCAATCAGAAAAGTCGGCAGGCGAACACATCCCTGTATTCCGCTCAGCCCCGTAAAAGCCTAGACCAGCCCCTGCTCCCGTGCCATCGCCATGGCCGCTTTCGGCCCGGTCCAGAGCGAGGGAAGGATAATCAGTGAAACCGGAATGGCTGTCAGCACAATAAACTGCTGGAGCACACCAATCTGGCCGGCGCCCATGTACAGAAGAATGGCCGCCATCAATGCCATGGCACCACCCCAGAACACACGGATCCATGGGTTCGGTTCGTCATGGCCAGCCCCGACCATGGCAATGGAATAGCTCATGGAGTCGCCGGTGGTGGCCACGAAAATGGTTGTCAGCAACAGAATCGCAGCCGCCATCCAGGTGCCGCCGGGCAGGGCCTGCGCCACGGTCAGTGTGGCAATATCAAAGCGGAAGTTGTTCAGTGCTTCGGTCAGATCGAAGGTGCCGGCAAGCTGGTGATAGATGCCGGAGCCTCCCAGCAGGGTGAACCAGATGGTGGTCGCGATGGGGGCCAGAACGGCCACCGCCAGAACCATTTCACGAACGGTCCGGCCCCGGGAAATTCTGGCAACGAACACGGCCATCAACGGCGTATAACCAATGAACCAGGCAAAGAAAAACACCGTCCACCATTTCATCCACCAGGCCGGAGCCGTTTCCGCGGTCATAGTAGCCATGGCAAAGAACGAGGAGACGTATTCACCCATCGATTGGGTGTAGGTATTGGCCAGGAACAGCGTGGGGCCGAAGACAAAGATTACCCCGGCAATGACCAGTGCCAATATCACGTTGAAACGGCTCAGCAACTGAATGCCCTTGTGCAGACCGGTCATGGCAGAGGTCATGTAGACGCCAGCCAGCACCACCAGCACGGTCAACTGGGTGCCATATCCGTCAGAGACTCCGAACAGCTCATGCAACCCAAAGCTCATCTGGGTGGCGAGAAAACCGATGGGCCCGACGGTGCCGGCCACCACGGCAATCACACAGAAGGCATCGATGACACCGCCGACGCGCCCCTGGATGACTTTCTCCCCGAATACCGGGTACAACAGCGTTCTTGGTTGCAAAGGTTTGCCCTGGCCGTAGTGGGCCCGGGTCAGGACCAGAGCTGTCAGGGAGCCGAGCACGGCCCAGGCCAGGAATCCCCAGTGCGTGAACGACTGGGCCATGGCGGGGGCGACCGCTGCGGCGGAGCCAGCTTCGGTATTAAAAGCCGGAGGCGTAACAACAAAGTGGTAAACCGGTTCACCAGCGGCAAAAAACACCCCGCCACCGGCCAACAAGGTACACATGATCATCGACAGCCACCGGAAACGGCCAATTTCAGGTCGATCCAGTCCGCCGATTCGGGCGGCGCCGGCCCGGCTCAGGGCTGTTCCAATGGCGATAAAGAACGTGAGTAGCAGCAGTAACTGGAAAAAGGAGCCCAGATAGGTGGCGGTCCACGCAAACCCGCTTCCGATCAGGTCGGCCACATAGCTACTGTCGAATATTGAGGCCCCTACGAACAGAAGTATGAAGCCGATAGTTAGCACCAGAACAACGGGATCGCTGTCTGTCAGTGGCCCACTTCTGGCTTGCGGGGGAGATTCGGATTGCACGGTCATATGGTCTGCCTCTGGAAGAAAAAGCCGCGCAGGCTACAGGAAGTGAACGACTCATGCACGGGGATTTCTGAAAATACGCATGGTCCGATGAAAACTGCCGCCCGGCTGTTCGGCCTCATTGGGCTGATCATGTTCATAGCGCCCGCTGCAGCACCCTCGCTGGGGTCACTCATGTTGGCGCTTGGCGAGTGGCAGTGGATACTTCTCATGCTGGCGGGCTATGCCGGGTTTCTTGTCCTGACGCTGCAGGTTGCGCTTTTCCCGAAGCTCCAGCCTCGAATCCCGACCACGACACCGATTCGGTCCCTGGTGACCAACTACCTGCTGGTACTCAGACATAAGACCACCATGCGCTTCATCGGGATACAGGTTCTGTGTTTCAGCACCATGCTGTTGTTCATCACCCATTCCTCGTTCATCTACCAGGAATGGTATGGCCTCTCCAACAGCACGTTTGCCATTCTATTCGCCGCCAACATTGCGTTCATGGCTGCCCTGAACCTGATCAACCGTCCGTTACTACGGCGATTCTCCTCGGTGCAGCTGGTGCGCGCCCCGGACAGTCGCCCTGGCGAAAGAAGCTGGCGTGTAACATTTTGGCCACAGGGAAGCTCTAAACGGTTTGCAGGGAGAATTGAACCATCCCTGACCATCGAAACGTATTGAAGTGGGTAAACAAAACAAAGGACGTGTTCGCCAACGACAGTGCCAATACCGGAAACCGCCTTCTCATCCAGAGCGGCGTGCCGCACGACAGGTTTGCTGAGGACGCCGGATACTTCCAGAAGTCGATCCCTCTGAGACACCCCCTCATTTTCTACCTTGGCCACACCGCACCATTCTTCGTTAACAAGCTGGTTCTGGCCAAGCTGCTACCCGAGCGCATCGATCCGCGCATGGAGTCGATTTTTGCAGTGGGTGTCGATGAGATGAGTTGGGACGATCTGGACGAGGACCATTACGACTGGCCTACCGTCGCCGAAGTCATGGATTACCGGGCCAAAGTCCGGGCCACCGTTCTCGAGTTGATCGAAACACTGCCGCTCAGCCTGCCAATCAATTGGGAGAGCCCCTGGTGGCCCATCGTCATGGGCGTCGAGCACGAGCGTATCCATCTGGAGACCTCGTCTGTACTGATCCGCCAGCATGATCTGGCAATGGTCCGCCCGCAGCCGGAAGGGGCCCCGATTCGTGAAACCGGTGAAGCGCCGGAAAACGAGCTGATCACCGTGCCAGCCGGCACAGTTTCAATCGGCAAACCCTACGATGACGCCTACTACGGCTGTGACAATGAATACGGCGAGCATGAAGCCGAGGTCGATGAGTTCAGGGCCAGTCAGTATCTGGTCAGCAATCAGGAATTCCTGGCGTTTGTTGAAGCTGGCGGTTACCAGGAAGACCGGTTCTGGAGTGAAGAAGGTTGCGCCTGGCGCCAATTCGCCAAGGCCAGGCATCCAACGTTCTGGCGCTGGCAGAATGGGTGGCACCTGCGACTGATGACCGAGGAAGTGGAGATGCCGTGGGACTGGCCGGTGGAAGTCAATTACCACGAAGCAAAAGCCTTTTGCGAGTGGAAACGGGAGGAAACCGGTATCAAAGAGGTGGACAACGACCCTGCCAACGCCAACCTGCACCTGGACCATGGAGCATCTTCCTGCCCGGCTTCCGCTACATCGACTCGGAAAGCGAAGCGGTGCAACCCAATGCCTACTACGAAAGCGACCGGTTGCTGACTGAATACGCGGAGCTCCACTTCGGTGACACCTGGTTTGGCGTGGAAAACTTTCCGAAGGCCCTGGCGGATCTGGCCCTGGGTGCCATGAATGGCAAGCCCACCGGCAAAGCAGTGGATCTGGGCTGCGCCTGTGGCCGGTCCAGTTTCGAGCTGGCAAGGCGCTTTGACCAGGTGGAAGGCGTCGATTTCTCAGCCAACTTTATCAGGCTGGGCGTGGAAATGGCCGAGCAAGGCTCCATTCGCTATGCACTTGCAGAGGAAGGCGAACTGGTCAGCTATCACACCCGAACGCTCAAAGAACTTGGCCTCGAGGAATGTTCTGAGAACGTGAGCTTCTACCAGGGGGATGCCTGTAACCTGAAACCGCAGTACTCGGGCTACGACCTTGTTCTGGCGGCCAACCTTATTGATCGCCTCTACCGCCCAAGGCGTTTTCTGGACAGCATTCACGAGCGAATCAACGACGGTGGGCTGTTGGTTATTGCTTCACCCTACACCTGGCTGGAGGAACACACGCCGAAGGAAGAGTGGATTGGCGGTTTCAAAAAGGATGGTGAGAACCACACCACGCTGGATGGCCTGAAAGAGCACCTCTCACAGCATTTCAGGCTAGTCAGTCAGCCGAGAAAGGTGCCTTTCGTTATCCGCGAAACCCAGCACAAGTTCCAGCATACCCTGTCGGAAGTAACTATCTGGGAGCGGTTGCCGCGCTGATCAGCGCGGTAATCTCTCCTCTGAAAGGGCTGAACCAGGTCGTTTAACTCTTGCGTCCCGCAAAGCTCATTTTCTGGTTCGCAAGCTTTTCAGGTGTCCCCGTCCAGGCGTAGGCCAGGAGCGTGGGCTCAAAGTCCCCGGTGGTCATACGGTGGGCTTTTTCCGGCGGATTGAAGAACAGGGAGCCCGGCGTAAATACGCTGTAGTTGCTGTCAGAGACCGAACCACTCAAACAGATGTAGGACTCGCTGATGCCGTCGTGACTGTGTTCCGGGTAGGTACATTTTGGGCCGAATAGCACCAGGCCCAGTATGACGTTTTTGCTGAGCACAGGTCCGTTAGGGCCCATCAGCTCAGCGTATGCGTATTTACGGGCCAGGCTTTTATGCATTCTTTCATAGCCGTAGCGCCACGTAAGCTGGCCAGAGACTCGCGTCAGGGCTCTAACAACTGGTGCGGTCCGCTCACTCAATCCCTGGTCCAGAGCCCGCCCGAGCCATGCGCATACTGGAAGCTGCACAGGTTGGTCAAACTCAACAACAGGATTGGACTCAAGTTCAGCGTTAAGTCGATTTCGAACATCTTTGAGATGCGAACGAATGACCGGGTTTCCACCCGCAGAACCAAATCTATAGAGGTGCCAGTACTCCCGAAACACATATTGCCAATCCACATGATCTGAGAGTCTGGCCATATCCGCTCTTCTCCTGCGCGTATCCGGAAGTTCGGGATTCAGGATAGGTGATTTTGTGTTTCACAAACAATGCCGCGCCCCGGAGGGCGCGGCAAAAACGGCTTCAACCAGATTACTGAACCTGCTCGAAGTAACCCTTCAGCCGATCCTTATTCGTGGCGGCAGCAGCGGTCAGCTTGTCCACCGCGGCTTTGGCAGCGTCGTAGTTGACCGGGTCGCCGGGCTCAGCCTTCACAAATCCTGGCTCAAAGACCATTGCGCCGTCAGCGCCAGAGTTTTTCATTTCAACGACATGCTCTGCTGCCATAGCGAGGCTGGACGCAAGGGTCAGTGCAACTGCGGCTAAACCATTCTTGAAAGTTAATTTCATAGTAACTTCACCTCATTGGTCGGACCTTAAAAGCACTAGGAATTACGCACCCCACTCACATCCGGATTGTTTTCGGAGCTACGGGCATATCCCTATGGGAATGACGGTCGTGTTTCGCCGACTGACAGGCCTGAGAACCAAAGACGGTCTGTGTCGTACACACTTTTATGATGTTTACAGACCTCGTAGGCGTCGTCTCCAAAGCAGCAGTCCAGTTTGCTCGACTGATCTGATAATCCCCATAGAGCCGAACAGGGTTTTATGCAACAAAAGACGATCACTGACGAAACCTTGAAAATGGGCGTTGACGTCCTCGCTGAGAAAGATCCCGATCTTTACGAGGTGCGAGCCCGACTGGGATACCCTCCAATCTGGACTCGCGAACCGGGGTTTGCATCATTGATCCACATCATCCTTGAACAACAGGTCTCGCTCAAAGCCGCAGCTACGATGTTCCAGCGGCTAGCGTCCCACCTTGGATCGGTAACCCCGGAACTGGTCCAGAGGGCTGGCGAGCCTGAGCTAAGACGAGTCGGGCTTACCCGACAGAAATCCAGGTATTGTGTCGAGCTGGCCAACCGCATAACCGACGGCAAACTCGACCTCGCGCAAGTCGAAAAGCTTGACGATGTGCAGGGCCGAAGCCACCTTTTAGAAGTACCCGGTTTGGGGCCCTGGACCGTCGACATCTATTACATGATGGCGCTACGACGGCCGGATGTCTGGCCCCAAGGCGACCTGGCACTGGCATCCGCAATACAGGACATCAAAAATCTGGATGCCCGACCGACAAAAGAAGAGCAACTGGCCTTTGCCGAACAGTGGGCGCCCTGGCGAGCACTGCCCGATGTGCGCGGCTGCACACGGCTGGGTTGGCCTTGGGCGAATCGTCTATGCAAGCTCGTCAGAGCAACTTTCAGCCTGGCTGGACGAACTGCACGCGGCGCCACCACCCGTGGCAACGCTTCCGATCAACCAGGTCGTTCCGGGTATCCCCACTGAGGGTCCTTTCCCTGCGCTCTCAGATGCCCTGCGCGAACTTCACAAGCGCTATGCTTTGGCCGGTCGGAACAAAACGTAATTTCCCAGCAGTGCCAGCGTGGCACCCAGTACCGCCGTTGTTGTCCACTCAAAACCCTCGAGCCAGGTCGAAACGCTCAGGGCAACCACGGGGAAAAGTACCGTCGCGTAGCCTGCTTTGTCAGCGCCGAGCGTCTGAATCACCGTGATGTAGCAATAGAAAGCGATGATTGAGCCGGGAACGGCCAGAAAGACGGTTGCGCCCCAGAAAGTCGCTGAGGTGGGGACTACCCACTCAACACCAAGCAACAGGCACCAGATGCCAAGAATCACCGCGCCGTAAACCATGGCCCAGGCATTGGCCAGTAACAGCGGCACCTGAGACATCCGCACCTTGATGCTTACCAGGTTACCCATGGAAAACCAGAAGGTGCCGCCAATGGCGAAAAGAATGCTGGTGGCTGTGGCATTCCCCAGTTGCAGATCGTGCCAGAACAGCAGTGCCACACCTGTGATCCCCAGAGAGATCGCCGGATAAAGCCGGGCGGTAGGCCGGAGCCGTAACCAGAGCCAGCCATTCAAAGCGTTAAACAGAGCGGCCAGCGAAAACACCACCGCCAGCAGTCCGCTTGTCATCGATTCTGCAGCACGATAAATCAGCAGAAAGTTCAGGCTGTACAGGGTTGCCCCCTGCAGCACCAGCCAACCGTGCTGTTTCAGGGTCAACTTCTCCAGCCTGCGCACCATGGCAAGAACCACCAGTGTCACGACAGAAGCCATAAAGAATCGGTAAAACACGGATATGTCGACCGGCGCCGCTTCAACCTGCAGACGAATCGCTGTCCAGGTGAGACCCCAGATCAGTACTGTCAAACCATAGTGAACAGAGATGGGCATGCCAGTGGGGTCCTGTAGCTATCGGGAACAATGGTTGATCGGGGGTCAGAGTAGAACCAGGACAGCACCAAAACTTGTCAGATCCTGCTGAACCATGGATGATTCTTGAGGCGGCCTCTCGTCCAGACTGATCCTACATCCCTATACCAACGCCGTACAACTCATGCAAAAGTGCCGTTTAACCACTCACTTGGGAGACCTATGCGCATTCGCGTAACGCACCAAAGGATTACCATTGCTCTGCAATTGATACTGCTTGGTGAAGCGCTCTTTGCAGTATGGGGCCAACGATGGTTCACCGCATTTCTGACGGCCATGATTATCGCCATCACCTTCTTCCCGTTGCTGTTTGAGCGCCGCTTCAGAATCCACATTCCGCCGGAGTTGCAACTGGCCGCCATAGGGTTTGTGTTTGCTTCCCTGTTTCTCGGAGAGATCCGTGATTACTACACGCGGTTCTGGTGGTGGGATATGGCGCTCCACACCACGTCGGGGTTCCTGCTGGGTATTCTCGGCTTTCTCCTGGTGCACATAATGAACGAGACTGAAAACATTCACGTGCACATGAAACCCGGCTTTGTTGCATTTTTCGCATTCATGTTTGCACTTGGCGTGGGCGCACTATGGGAAATTTTCGAGTTCACCATGGATTCCCTGTTTGGCATGAACATGCAAAAGCCCATGCTTGGTGATCCTTCCGGGCTGACGGATACCATGTGGGACCTGATCGTCGATGCGACCGGGGCACTGGTCATTTCCGTATTAGGCTGGCGCTATCTTAAGAACCCTGACAAACGCTCCTTTCTGGAGCGCTGGATTGATTCTTTTATTGAACGAAATCCGAGGTTTTTCAAACGCTAATGATTCGAAGGAAGCTACATGCAGGTCTGATGGCCCCGTCAGAGAAGGCATGGCTTCATGCCCTGCCAAATGGGATAATGCCTGCAATTTCAAATCCGCCGAACGAAGTCATTCATGTTTCTATCGTATAAGAGCATCCCAGATTCACACGGATTCACCCTGATAGAGCTGGTTCTCGTCATTCTGATACTTGCGGTATTGGCTGCGTTTGCGCTCCCCCGCTTCTCGGACCTCTCCACCGATGCCCGCCTGGCCGCATTGGACTCATTGGACTCATTGGCAGGCACGATGCAAAGCACCATCGGAATTGTAAGAAGCAAGGCCTATGCTCAGGGTCTGTCACCTGCAGCAACCAATCCTGGCGGAAATCAGCAGACTGGCTACGTAATAGAAACTGAAGCGGGCCGTTCAGAGGTGGACTGGCGCAACCTTTGCCCTGAAAGCCGAGCCGAGGCTGCGGATTCGCTAACAATGCTGGATTACATCTCGGTGGACGCCAACGATTCCTCGCTCGAAACTTTCGTCAACAACCAGTACACCCGCGCAGGATTCTCCGTGCCTTCAGGATCGGCCCCAGGTCTTCCGGGTTGCTATGTCGAGTACGATTCCTTCGGCGACCCGGAATGCACGGTGACCCAGATAACTTCGGAATGCTGACACCTATCCTGGCGGAAGGTCGTTGTGATATGGCCTACTTTACCAAAACGGACCGGGGCACCAGACACTCCATGGCCGTGAGCGAAACGTCCCGGAATACCGCCTCTGAGGCAACAACGCTCGGGAATCGATCGTAAAGCATCCGCCGACACGTGGAGGTTCGTGCCTCGGCTTTTTTGACGCAATCAGCATGGGCTCTGGTTTCACTGCCCTCGCCAGTGGCGTCTGAGCAGAAGTCCGGAATCTGGGTAAAAATCCAGTCAACTGCAGCACTCAATTCAACCGGATTGGCCCGCAAATTGGTCAGGCGGCTTGCATCGATGGGATCGGGTTGGTCGCGGGTCTGCTCCCAGAGAACAAACAGCAGGGCAGCAGATACCAGTACAACAGTAACCTTGGGAAACTTCATGGGCGCCTTTTCAATCCGGTGAATCAGATCGCCGATCATAAACGCTCAGGCATCTGCTGTCCCGGTTTCCTATACTAATCAGGATTTCACACAAAAGGGCTTTCGACGCAAAGCGCCCTGCCAATCAGGCAACCCTGTCACTTAAGCCAAAAGGAGTTTTGCAAATGACCACACTGATTGTCGGTCTGGTACTGTTTCTCGGCGTGCACTCGCTTTCCATAATTAACGAGCCGCTGCGTAACCGGCTGAACGCGTCCATGGGCGAGGGAGCCTTCAAAGGACTCTATTCCGTGGTGTCCCTTGTAGGCCTGGTTCTGATCGTCTGGGGATACGGCGCCGCCCGGATGGATCCCACCGTGATCTACGTGCCTCCCGGCTGGCTCAAGCATGTGTCCTTCCTGCTTCTGGTACCTGTATTCCCGTTGCTCTTCGCCACTTACTTCCCGGGGAAAATCAAGGAAAAACTGGGGCACCCCATGCTGGCTGCCGTCAAACTCTGGGCTCTTGCGCACCTTCTCGCAAACGGGATGCTCCACGATATTCTGCTGTTCGGCGCCTTCCTGGCCTGGGCCGTGGCCGACCGGATCTCCATGAAGCGCAGAACCCAACGGGCCATTCCAACGCTGCCAGCCACCAAAGCCAATGACATCATCGCCGTCATTGGTGGCCTTGCGGTGTACGTGATCATGGTGGTCTGGGCCCACCAGTGGCTATTTGGCGTAGCGCCGGTCTGAACGAGCGGCGCTCAAACGGATTAAAGGCCCTGGGCTCCGCGGCGCAACCAGTCATGCACGAACGCAAGCTTGCGTTGCGCCGTTTCCGAGAGCACAAACGGATAAAGGTCAGACAGCCCCATGGAACGGTTCACGTGGTTAACCCGAATGGCCAGCGACGCTGCGACATTTATCAGCATTGCCGTGTCTGGCTCTGAGTAAGGGTCCCAACCCTGCCTCGGCACCTCGGGCGATGTCAGTCCGGCTGATACAAGACTGTCAGTGATGTCTGTCAGGTGCAGCAGGTGTGCAGCCGTCTCGGCCCAGTCTTCGTGAGGGTGTGCCGAGGCGTAGCTGGTCAGGTAGAAAAGCCTCCAGTCTTCCGGCGGACCGTTATGGTAATGATGCTCAAGCGCTGTCGGATAATCAGCGCGTTCATCACCAAACATCTCCCGGAACGCATCCAGAAAGTCCTCACGCAAACTCAGGCGCCACCAGAGCATATGAGCGATTTCATGGCGCATGTGGCCGACCATGGTTCGATAGGGTTCGTCCAGGGCCTGCCTCCGGGTGGCACGAACCACTGGATCCGCTTCTGCAACACTGATCGTTACCACACCATTGGCGTGCCCCATGGCAACCGGGGTCAGGCCTTCCGCCAACATGTGGAAAACCGGACGGGTGCCAGGATCTTCCGGCCGGAACCAGTGCCAACGGCCGAGATTATCCAGCACCCAGCGCTTTGCAGCCTCAGTTTCGGCCCAGTTCGGCATGGCATTGAAAATGTTGGGATCGGGTGCCAGCGCCGTCATCGCACAAGACCGACAGAAGGCCCCCTGTTCCGGCGCAATCCAGTTGCAGCCGATAATATCTCGGTTCACACAAAACGGAGGCATGGGGACGAACGCCCTGGCCTGTGGGTCGTAAGCGACCGGTGTACCCTGAGCGGTGGTCAGATTATCAAACCACAGATTTCCGGAACCAACCGGGTTAGAAAAAACCTTCATAGAGCTGGTGCTCCTTTTGAACGGCAGTGTGCCTGAAAATGAATTGCCGCTCTCCCGAACCTATACCCTATAGCAAAGGAAAACCAGCCAAGTCGTCAATCGCTACCTGCTAAAACATAACCAATATCTATAACCCGCCCTCAAACAAATTCATTTGCCTCATCCGGGTGGCGTTTCCAGGATAGTGACTCTGTCACCCATAATAAGAATCACACCCCGGGGAACCAGGTACCATGACTTTCCGCTCCGTAGTGATTGCCAATCGCGGCGAAATCGCGATCCGTATTGCCAGAGCCTGCAGCGAACTGGGTATGCGGGCGGTCACCGTATTCTCTGAAGACGATGCCGCCAGTTTGCATACCCGTATGGCCGATGAGGCAGTGGCTCTCAAGGGCCGTGCTGCGAAGCGGTCCATCCAGGCTACGGCTTTCTGGCGGAAAACGCCGGTTTTGCCCGCGAATGCGAGCGGGCCGGTCTGGTCTTTATTGGCCCGTCGCCAGCGGTGCTGGAAGGGTTTGGCGACAAATCGGCAGCCCGGGCTCTGGCACAGAGCTGCGACGTTGCTCTGATCAAGGGCATCAACAAAACGGTGAGCCTTGGCGAAGCCCGGGCTTTCCTGAGAGAGCATGGCCCTCTGATGCTCAAGGCCATTGCCGCGACCGGCACACTGAGTACGTACGAGCCACCGTCGGGCCCCGGTTTACGAGTCGATGGCTATGGTTACGCCGGCTATACCGTCAGTCCGTCGTTTGACTCCCTGCTCGCCAAGCTGGTTGCCCACGGCAGCGATTATCCAACAACACTCCGACGGCTGTATCGGGCCCTGTGCGAGTTCCGGCTGACCGGTGGTACTTGAAGCCATGAAAATGGAATTCGTGGTCAAGGCAACGCAATCCGGCATCATCCACACAGTTGCCGCGGAACCGGGGGCTCACCAATCACCGCAAGGCAGACCGCATCCTGGCTCTGGCCGGGCAATGGCGAATTCCGCTGGTTCTGTTTGCGGAAGGCGGCGGTGGCCGCCCATCCGACACCGACACCAACGGCGTGTCCTTTCTCGACTGTCATACCTTTGTCAGCATGGCCAGGCTTTCAGGCGTGGTGCCCACGCTCGGCATTGTCTCCGGCCGATGCTAACGCGGGGGACAGTTTGTCGACACCTGGTGACGCTAGAACTGGCTACGCCCCCGCAACAGAATCTGAACATCATCGATACTGTCGTCGCCATCCAGGGGGAAGGCAAAGTCCAGGTGCAGCATGCGTTGCACCTCGATACGGCTGGACGCCAGCCTCATGCCGAAGCCAACATCTTTCAGCACGCCTTCGTCCGGTCCATTGTTCCGGTCATCGGTAAACCAGGCCCGGCCTACATCGGTGAAGAGTACGCCGCCCACCCGAAACAGCTTGAACGGATGCCAGTCCGGAAAATAACGCCGCTCCAGGGTCCATAGCGCGCGGCGGTTGCCCTGCTGGTACTCACTGGGGTACCCGCGCAAACCGTTCTCACCGCCAATAAGCAGTTGCTGGTCCGCTGTCAGATTGTGCGCTGCCGTGAAGGCGAGGTTGGTGTACCAGCTGTTCCAACGCTCGGAGCCGCCGTGAAAATACTGAACGCTCACTGTCCCCAACAGATTTTCCACCCGGTCTTCGTCGAGCCGGTAAGTGCCACTCTGGCTGAGGGTGTAGCTGGCGTAGTTGGTTTCCGATGCATGCAGTACATCCTTGAAATCCATATTCAGAACCACACGGTCCTCGGTGGCACCCAGCCCGCTGCCCGAGTAGCCCAGCTCGGTTCGCCACACGAAGCCATCACGCACATCCTCCACTCGCTGGAGCCGCGTCAGATTGGTCATTTCCCGGAAGCGGTTCTGGCGGTAATCGAAGCCAACCCAGGGGTAACTCAGAGTCCGGTCGTCGGGCAGGATGTCCAGATTGGGTTCGTTGGGGAGCCTCTCGAATGCCAGGGCATCGTATCGATAGCCCGCCAGTAATCGGAGCTGGCGGTCATTCCGCTCGGCCAGGCGCCAGCCCCCATCAATACTGAAAAATTCCTGGCTGCGTCGATAATCCGCAATAGCCTCAGCCCCCACATAACGGGATTCCTCCCGCACGTCATCGATGCCGCTCAGGCCAAACCGCCAGTTTGTGGTCTCGCTGAAGAAAGGCCTCTCGAGGTAGGCGCTGCGGCCCCGGCCGTCGCTTCTCTCACCGAACGAGAACCCCGCCTGCCAATGCGAACCCAGTACGTTGGGATCATCAAAATACAGACTGGTTTCGGTGCGGTCCGGGTCTTTCGCATAGCCGATGCCAAGGCTTTTGCCTGACCCGGCAAAGTTGGGATCAGACAGCCCGAAGTTGGTGGTGTTCTCACCGCCAGATCGCGATACGCCAACGCTGGGAAAAAGCGTCCAGGTATCCCGCGTCAGAACACTTACCTCGATTTCATCCCCGCAAACCCGGGTGACGCCCACCCATGCAGCGGTCAAATATTCCCGCTGACGCAGTACCCGCTCGGACTCGGCAATAAGCTCGGGCTCGTAGACATCCCCTTCCTCAAACACCAGCTGGGCGCGCAAGGCGGATTTCCAGGTCGGCGTATTGAGTGTATTGAGGGTTCGATAGAGCGCATTGTCCTGCTCCGGATCGGTGGTATCAAAGATGGGGCGGCGAAGGATCCGGATGTTGCTGATCCGGGCACCCTCCGGAATCACCAGATCACTCTGGCGGGCAAGCTGATCCCTCGGTTTGTCCAGATCAATCGCCTCTGGCTGAATATCGCTGGTGATGCAGCCCTCCCTGGCTGGTTCCGCACCCAGGCACGAGCCGGCCAGAGCCAGCCCGGAGACAACAAACGTTTTCCTGAACACAATACTGACCTCTACAGACACCAAGACAATAATCCGGGCAGGCTGACCTCACTGTCAACGGTCGGGCGGCCTCCAGATCGGGACATCTTCCTGCTTCGGTTCTTCCCAGTCGCCCTGCATGGCGTTGCTCAACGCCTGTTCCAGCTTCATGAAAAGCTCACCATAACGGGGGCTGAAGCGGATGCCTTCCTCAATTTCTTTCCAGGCGTCGAACAGCTCATCGTCGTGAGCTTTCTCGTTGTCCAGGAAGGCCCAGGTCATCTGCCGGGCACGCATCGGATGCACGCCCATGGCGGTCAATGCATGGCCGCCAAGCTCAAGCGCTGAGTGATAGGTTTCACTGACAACATCATCGGCCCCTGCTTCCATCAAACGATATCCGTGGCCACGGTCAAAGGCGCGGGCCAGCACCCAAACACCCGGAAAAAACTGTTTCACATGCTCCACCATCTGCACGGATCGGTCACGGTCATCAATGGCCACTACAAGTAAGCGGGCCTGCTCAATGCCCGCTGTCTCCAGCAAATCCGGCCGGCTGGCATCCCCGAAAAAACTCTTGATGTTGATCTGCCTGAGATTCTCGATTTGCTCTATTTCATGGTCCAGGGCCACGATCGGAACATTATTGGCCCGCAACAGCCGGCAGACAATCTGGCCAAAACGACCGACACCCGCGACAATAACCGGCGCCTGCTCGTCGATGGCATCTGCCTCGCGGTCAACGTTCTTTGAGCGCCGGTAGCGGGGCAGCACAACCCGATCGTACACAATGAACAGCAGCGGCGTAAGAAACATGGAAAGCGCCACCACCAGCGAGAGAATCTGCGAGGTTTCCACGGGAATCACGTTGTTCTGTACGCTGTAGGTCAGCAGAACGAAGCCGAATTCACCGGCCTGTGCCAGTGACAGCGTAAACAACCAGCCATTGCTGCCGTGCACCCTGAAAAGCAGCGCCAGACCGAGCAGAATCGTCGCCTTGACCGCAATGACCGCGACCGCAAGGGACACCACGGTGCCCCATTGCCCGGACAACACGTCAAAATTGATTCCAGCGCCAACCGTAATGAAAAACAGGCCCAGCAGCAGCCCCTTGAACGGCTCGATATTCGCTTCCAACTCGTGCCGGAATTCACTGTTGGCCAGCACCACACCGGCCAGGAAGGCACCCAACGCCGGAGACAGGTTTACCAGGCTCATGAGAGCAGCAATCCCGATTACCAGCATCAGAGCAGTGGCCGTGAACACTTCGCGCAAACCTGATTGCACCACGTAGCGAAACAGGGGCCGGCTCAGGTAGTGGCCGCCCACAATTACCGCTCCGATGGCCGCCACTAAAACCAGCCCATGAGCCCAACCCGGCAGACTGTTCACCAGATTGAGATGACCGCTGTGGTCAGCGGAGGTGCCCGAAGCGTCCATCAGTTCCGGCAGAGCCAGCAAGGGAATCAGTGCAAGCATCGGAATTACAGCGATGTCCTGAAACAGCAGGACCGAGAAGGCACTGCGCCCACCCTCGGTTTTGCCCAACCCTTTTTCGTTGAGAGTCTGCAAGACAATAGCGGTGGATGACAGGGCAAAGATCAGACCGACCGCAAGGGCCGTCTGCCACTGAAGCCCGAGCCACGCGGCCACGGCCATACCGGCGGCTGCTGTGAGTAACACCTGAAGTCCTCCCAGCCCGACCAGGCGGATCCTCATGGCCCAGAGCGCCTTGGGTTCAAGCTCCATACCAACCAGAAACAGCATCATCACCACGCCAAACTCGGCAAAGTGCTGGATAGTATTGGCTTCCTGGCCAACCAGCCCGGTCACCGGGCCAATCACCACACCCGCCACCAGGTAGCCGAGTACAGAGCCCAGGCCAAAACGTTTTGCCAGGGGCACAGCAATCACCGCGGCAGCCAGATAAATAAAGGCCTGAACAAAATAAACTGTCATCAATTGTGTCCTTGATCCGGAATCCGTCAGTCTGGCTGCATATCCTACAGGCAAGCGCTCCAGGCCGCTGTGTTCAGCGTAGACTCTGGAAGGCGTCTTTCACATGGGACGCGAGGGCATCATTCAGTGGATTTGAACCCCGGCGTACCAGCGCCAGCTGATAAAAGCCGATCGCCGGCAGACTGTCACCGGCCACCTCTTTCAGGGGCGGGTGTATCAGGCTTTGCGGAAACGGGGCCACGGCGAGATCCGCCAACATTGCAGCCTCCTGCCCTGAACAGTGCTCGCAGGTGTAGGCAATTCTGTAGGGTATACCGGCTCTGTCCAGCGCCCGAAGCGTCATCCGGCGCCAGGCACACCCCTCGTGAGCCATGGCAATTGGCAGGGGCGAACGCTGGAAGGCTGATGACCCTTCCCGCCCGGCCCACACCAGCGGCTCTTCATGAACCAGCTCACCGCGGGTAATGCCACCCTCGTCTGCCACGGTCACCAGGGTCATGTCCAGCTCACCCGCGTCCAGGCGAGCCAGGTTTTGCTTGCTCGAGCCAACCACCACATCAACCAGCACCGCAGGATAGGATCTTGCGAATTCCGCCAGCACCTCAGGCAGAATCCGTGTTCCCACGTCGTCCGAGGTTCCAATACCGACTTTTCCCTCAAGGGTGGGCGATAGGAAGTGCTGGACAGCTTCCTCGTTCAAGCGCAGCAACCGCCGGCTGTAATCGAGCAGAACCTCACCCTCGGCAGTCAGGGTGACGTGTCGCGGCTCTCGAATGAACAGCGTTTTGCCCAGGTTCTTCTCCAGCTGCTTGATCTGCATACTCAGAGCCGACGGCGTTCGGTGCACCACCTTTGCCGCACTGGTGAAGGTGCCACTCTCAGCGATGGCTACAAAACTCCTCAGGACATCGTTATCAAGCAACGGAATCTTCACGAATACACCTCTCGGTTCGGTTTTCTGGCCCGGGTCTGACTTAAGCATAATTGAACGAGATCTTAAATTCTTTTCGTTTGATTGAAGGCTTAGAGGAGACCAGAATAATCACCGAAGGCACCCGTATGCGAGTTATACAACCTCCAAGCGAGCTGGTGCAGCCATTTACCAACTGTCGGGGCCATAGATATGCAGAAGAGCACAGAGCACGAAGCCAGCGCCGCAATGCAGCCAATCACGTCATGGTTTGAAGGGTATGCCAGGCGTCAGAAATTCCGCCGTATGGCGCAGTCACTGCTGCAGGAAAAAGATGACACGCTGTCGGATCTCGGCTACGACCGCCATGATCTGGAAGGCGCCCTGCACCTTCCTATCCGGAATGACGCAATGCAATACATCGAAGCCCGTCGCTGCAAACGCGCCATGGAAGCACGAAGGACAAAAAGTCACCGACTTGCCGGCTAAGTGCCGGCAAGGGCAGAGAATGGCACCAAATCGTAATCGCCTGCCAGCACATCGGCCAGATGGCGGATGTGCTCGGGTGTAATTTCACAGCAGCCGCCAACAACGCTCGCACCATCTCCCAGCCACTGCTTTACCTGTAATCCATAGGCCGCCGGGGAAATGTCCGGCCTCGCTTCCAGTTCATCCACTAGAGATCCACCGGCCATTGGCTCAACGGTTTTGAACGCGTTGGCGTAACCGCCTGTACAGGGAAACAGCCCGGCCAGCTCAGGCATTGCCTGCGAAATCACCTCAGGATCGCAGCAATTGAGCATAACGGCCGTTGGCCCGAACGGCTTAACGGCTTCGACCGCCTCGGCAAGTGTTTCTCCAGACCGGAGCTTGCCATCGGTTTCCAGCCGGAACGCCACCCCGAAGGGCTTGCCGGATTCACCGGCAGCGGCACAGGCGGCCTTCGCCTCAAGGCTGTTGGTCATGGTTTCGATCAGAAAGACATCTGCGCCGCCCTGCAGTTTAACGAGAATATCGAACTCCGACTTCAGATCATCGAACGTGCGGGCGGGCTCGCCCCGATAGCTGCCAACCAGGGGTGGCAGGCAGCCGGCGATATCAACGGTGGCCCCCGTTATTGCGATGGCTCGTTCCAATACCTCGAACGCCCGCTGGTGTATTGCCCCGATCTCGTCACCCAGACCTTCCCTGGCGAGTCGTGTGGGCGTTGCCGCATAGGTGTTCAGTGTCAGGGTCCGGGCGCCCGCCCTGATAAAATCAGCATGAACATCGGTAACAACTTCCGGCTGTTCACGCATTACCGCCACGGACCAGAGCGGCGAACTGACCTCCCTCGCCCTGCGATAGATTTCCTGGCCGAGGCCGCCATCAAGAAGTGCAACAGATTTCATAGTGTACTCGTCAGGGTGTAACGATATTGAACCGGCCTTGAGGCTTGTCCAGCATGCTGAAAAAGCCTATCAGGTCGAGCCTGCTTCCCTCAAAGCTGATCTCATCGCTGAACAGAAGTTTCTTCAGCCCCGCACGGCCGATCAACAGATCCACAAACAAAGACCGCGTCAGATTCAATGTGGCGTCAGCGGGAGTGTCCTCATTAACCAGTCGGTTGTGAAGCACGGAATGTTTCAGAGTCAGCAGATAACTTTCCTTGAGATCCGTGAAGGTAATCTTGATGACGGCGCTCTCCCCTTCTGCGTCTTCGGCCTTCAGCCGCACCGCCATGCTGTCGAAGAACAGGGATACCGGCGTGTTCAGCAGCACTTCTCTCATCATCGCCGGTTTGATGCCCTCTTCCGGCGAACCATGGCGCAGCTCGTATGCCCCCGTCAGGTAGAAGTCCCGCCAGGGGGCGGATTCCGCCTGATAGCCAAGCTGGTCATAGACGTTGGCCAGAAGCTGTTTTGCATCGTCATTCCCCGGCTCGGCAAAGACCACCTGATTGAGCAATTCCGCCAGCCACCGGTAGGTGTCGCGCCCTTCGCTAGCCCCCATGGCAGAGGCCGCCTCGAAATCCTCGCGGGCTCTTTCCAGAACCTTTTCAGCGCCCCCCATCATCTGGACATAACGCTGGGCCGAATCACTTTCCGGGAGTGGGTCTAGCTGAGCCGGGTTCGCTGTAAACCACCCCAGGTAGTGCTGATACACCGCTTTGGTGTTGTGAGACACGGTGCCGTAGTACCCCTGGTTATGGAACGCCCGATTCAGCTCCGGCGGTAGCTTGAGCTGATCGGCGATCTCCCGGGGCGTCGCACCCTGGTTCATCAAACGCACCGTCTGATCGTGAATGAACTTGTAGGTATCCCGCTGAACAGCCAGGAAGTCCTGGATATTCTCTTGCCCCCACAGGGGCCAGTGGTGGCTGCCGAAGTAGATATCGGCGTCGGCAAACAGAGTCTTTGCTTCGTCGATAAAGCTGCTCCATAGACGGGCATCCCGAACCTTGGCGCCCCTCAGGGTGTAGATGTTGTGCATATTGCGGCTGACCAGCTCGGCACCGCAAAAGGCCTTTTGTTCGGGGAGGTAGAAGGTGAACTCTGCAGGCGCTTCGGAACCGGAGACAATCTGGAAAATCATCGGAACGCCGTCCACCTCCAGCTCCGTACCGGTTTCGCTGATCAGATCCGTCGCCGGGGCAAAGCCAAAGGTGCCAAAAGCCGGGCCTTTGCCCAGACCGGTGCCTACATGGCCGCGTTCGTCCCGATCCAGACGCTTGCCATACATGAACATGGCCCGGCGTGTCATGGCAGGGCCGGCGATGATGTTCTCGCTGGTTGCCTCCTCCTCAAAGCCCTCTGGCGCGATAATCCGCAGGTTGGTTTTTTCCTCGTCCGAAAGGTGCTGGAGAATGCCCTGCACGCCGCCAAAGTGATCAATGTGGCTGTGGGTAAAGAGAATCGCCCGCACCGGCTTTTCGCCCAGATGTTCTCGAGCAAACAGGAAGGCTTTGCTGGCGGTCTCCCGGGCGGTCAGAGGATCCACCAGGATCCACCCGGTTTCGCCTTCGATGATCGACATGTTCGCCAGGTCGTAACCCCGGATCTGGTAGAGCCCGTCGGTGACCTTGAACAACCCGTGAATGTTGTTGAGGGCAGCCTGGCGCCAGAGGCTTGGATTGACCGAGGCCGGGGCGCTTTCTCCATCCTCGTCGATAAATCCGTAGGCCGGCATGTTCCAGACTTCACCGCCTTCCAGATGATCAATGACCAGTTCAGGGTCCTGGGCAATCAGTCCGCGTCGCGCGTTCTCGAAATCGTCACGGTTATCGAAGGGTCGCTGGTCCAACACATCCCGATTGGCCTGCTCGGTCGTGGCGGTCGGCGCAGTGTGTCCGGCGCTGTTGGCTGCGGAAGAATCAGGACCGGAATCGCAACCCGTCATGACCAGGGTAATGCCCAGCAAAGGAGCGAAAAGAAGCTTTCGGGGTAGTGGCATATGGGGAAACCTTGTCGGTCTATTGTTATTGGTTACTCCAAGTTTACTTCAGGGTGGGCCCGGATCTGTGCAAATTAGCCAAAATACTCCTGAATCCACTCGAACAGTTTGGTGGTTGTCATGTCGTTGAGCGCCATCTGCTGAAAGTCGTTCCCCACTTCGTCTTCAATGGTCACGAACTGGTACAGAAGAGTGCCCGGCTGTTCATCGTGAAGGATCAGCGTAATCCTTCGGCGGGTACGCAGGCAGTCAATGGTCATCACATCCGCCGGTATGCCGGCATCACGCATACCACGGCGCACCTCTACCACCGGATTGATGTGCTGATGGGTTGCCTGGATGCGGGCATGGGCATCGCTGGCAAGGTCGGACAGGGTTTTCAGGGGATCTTCAGACATCGGAAACCTTTTGATGAGACAAACACTCAGTTCTTCCTGATCTCAGAGTAGCACTCAGCCAGGTAGTCTATGAAGGCTCTCACCGCCGGGCACTATCAAAATCAGCCCCCGGCAGGCAGGGTCCCATGCCACACCGGCAACCCCAGATCCTCCGGATCGTCATTCGGACCGCCAGTCCGGCTTTTGAAGGCTCCCTCATCAATTGGGATCCGGAACAGCGCCGTTGCCTTTCTTTCCTTGTTGTTCGGCGCCCTTACCTGCTCCCACCGCCCGGGCTCGATCTGGTTGATGATGGCACGGAACGCGGCATCAAAGGCGGCATGGTCCGTGACCGGCACAGCATGGCCATACAACACCAATGACTCGTAGTTGGCACTGTGGTTGAACGCCGATTTTGTCATCACCCATTCATTTGTCACGGCGAAGGAAATGCAGAGCAATACGCCCGATTCCAGACGCCGGGACAATCGTCCACCATTAAGCGTGTGCACATAGAGGTCGTCGCCCAGTCGCCAGGCCGTGATCGGAATGATGCGAGGCTCGCCATCTTCCACAAATCCGAGATGCGCCGTTTTGAGCCGATCAATCAGCCGGTAGGCTGTTTCCCTGTCATAGCTGGCTCGCTTTACCGCCCTCTGCACCCTGCTGCGTGGACAGGAAGTCAGCGGGGAGGCGTTGGGCCCGGCCAAATCAGTCGTTGTCATCAGAAGCTCCTTTCCGGTCTTGCACTTCACAAAATGTACTTCTATTGAAAGGCACTTCTGATACCATTTAAAGATCCAGATTGTGACTTTTGATAGGACCAGTTGATGTGATTGATGATATTCGCCTGGACAGCGCGCATCCGCTGCAGCATCAGCTGTATCAACGGTTGTCCGAACGGATACTCGACCAGCGCTACCCACCCGGGCGCCAGCTTCCGCCCAGCCGCCAGATGGCGAAGGATCTTGGCATCAGCCGCAATACGGTGAACGCCGTTTATGAGCAGCTCAAGGCAGAGGGCTTTCTTCAAAGCCGAGCGGGCAAGGGTATCTTTGTCCATGAAGACATCAAATCAGCGATAAACCCCGCAGGACCGGGCCTGAAGAAACCCGGTGGCGTTTCCATGAACTTTCCACCGCTGCCGGCACTTCCAGCGGGAACACCGAAGCCTGTTGAAGACGCCAATTTGCCATTCCAGCCGGGCTTGCCAGACCTGGATGCGTTTCCCATCCGCAGCTGGAACCGGATCATGCACCATCAGGAAAGCCGCCGGTCTCTCCGGGGCTATGACAGCATCCAGGGGTATCAGCCCCTGAGACACGCCATCGCCGCCTACCTGAGAACCTCCCGCGGTGTTCGCTGCGAAGAACACCAAGTCATAATCACCAATGGCGCGCAGCAAGCGCTCTCGCTTATTGCCGACGTTTTCCTGCAACGGGGCGACAGTATCCTGTGTGAAAATCCGGGATACCGGGGCGCCCGGAACGCGCTGGGCCGGCTGGGCAATCCCGCGATTCCAATCCCCCTCAGGAACCACGTCCTGGATGTGGAAGCGTTGCAGGGCCTTGAACCTGCCAGGGCCAGGCTCCTGTTCTGCACGCCCACTCACCAATACCCCATGGGCGGCATCCTCGACCTTTCCCAGCGAATGGCTCTGGTGCAATGGGCCCAGCAAAACGGATGCTGGATCATCGAGGACGACTACGACAGCGAGTTCCACTTCTACAACAAACCCTTCGCCGCCATCCAGGGCCTGTTCGAGAATGCACCCGTGCTCTACATGGGCAGTTTCAGCAAAACTCTGCTGCCGGCATTACGGGTGGGCTATCTGGTGGTCCCGGAGGCGGTGGTCGAGCCCTTGCTCTGGGCTAAGCAGATTAGCGGTGGAGAGACCCCTCTTCTTGTCCAGGCAACCATCGCCGAATTCATTGAGAGTGGTCAGTTCACACGCCATCTGCGGCGAATGCGTCAGCTGTACCGGGACAAATGGCAACTCTTCCAGAGCGAGGTTACGAAAAAGCTCGGCGGACTTGCTCAACCGGTGGCGGAAAGCGCGGGGATGCACCTGGTACTTGAAGGAGATTTTGACGACCTGGCGCTCAGCCAATGGTTGAAAGCCAGGGGATTTGGCAGTACACCGCTGAGCGCGCACTTTCTGGGAGATTCCTCCAGAACCGGCCTCGTAATGGGATTTGCGAGCGCCAACGAGCGCGAGATCAGAGAATGCGTCAACACCCTGCGATCGGGGCTCACCAAACCATGACATCAAAGTACGAAAAACAGATTCTTACCGCATGGAAATCAAATGCCTCGCCCTGGATCAGGGCCGTGGAACAAGCGGGCATTCGAGCGCCGGGCAATCTCTCCAGCAGCAGTGTTTTAAGAGTGATCGAAGATTACGCCCCCTCGGGTGGCTCAATTCTCGACGCAGGATGTGGCGAGGGCTGGTTGATCAGAGAAGTAACGCGCCTTGGCTACCGAGGTACCGGAACAGATGCCGTGCCGGAATTGATCGAATACGCCCGGCAACAGGGAGAGGAAAACTTCAGGGCCCTCAACTACGAACAACTGGAAAATGCCGATCTGGGCACGTTTGATCTTGTTGTGAACAACTTTGCCTTGCTGGGAGACACCTCGGTGAACGCGTTTCTCAAGGCCCTGCCCAAACTTCTCAATCCCGGTTGTGCGTGCGTCATCCAGACTCTCCACCCTGTCGCCTTTTTCCATGAAGGAGAATACGCCACTGGCTGGAAGCCTGGAACCTGGGCTGGCCTTCCCGGCGATTTCGGCGATCCGGCTCCCTGGTACTTCCGAACGCTCGCCGGTTGGCTCAATCTGTTCAGGACATCCGGATTGACGTTGGGAGAAATCAGGGAACCTGCGAACGAGGGCCAACCGCCCCAATCGATTATTTTTGTGGTTCAAAATACTCGGAAAGCTCAGCGGCCAGAAAATCGAAAACCGTCCGAACCCGAAGGTTCATCCTGAGTTCCCGATGTGATACCAGCCAGACATCGCTGCCAAAAACCCTATCCTCGAAGACTCTCTCTACTTCAGGCTCTGCATCACCCAACTCAACGGGCATCATGCCAATACCGATACCCGTCCGAGCCATTTGCCAATGCACCAGATGGCTGTCCGTCCTGGCAACGAATTGCTCTTCCCGCAGCTTGAGGCCACGCTGCGCCAGGGCTCCCACGTATCTCTCATTGTTTGAAAGAAAGCCTATAAATGGAGCCTTACAAAGATCGTCGGTCAACGGCGATGGCAGATCAGCCAGGATTTCGGGTCTGGCGTAGAGAGTCGCGGAGAATTCCCCCACCTTGCGGGCAATCAGATCGGGTTCTGTGGGTCGAAAGTTCCGGATGGCAATGTCCGCAGCACGGCGGCGAAGATCGCTGGCCTCATTGGAGGCAACAAGGTTGATACGTACTCCGGGATACTGGTACCGGAGCCTTTGAAGAATAGGAGGCAGAATGTAAGCGGCGGTTATTTCAGATGTCGAAATCGCAATCTCGCCCTCAATGGACTGCGCCTGACCCGTTGCCGCAAGTGAGAGGCTGCTTGCGGCCTCTCCCATCGCTCGGACATAGGCAAGCAGTTCGAGGCCATTCCGAGTCAATTCCAGCCCACGACCTCCCCGCTCAAACAGCGCCGTAGAAAGTTCCTCTTCCAACGCCGCAACCTGCCTTCCGAGGGTCGGCTGCGAAACCCCCAGAGCCTTTGCTGCAGCAGAGAGGGATCCTTCCTCGGCTGTCACCAGGAACGCACGGGCTCGGTTCCAATCGAAGTTAACGGTTCGCCAATTCATTCAAATATGCATACCTGCAATAAATTTCTGTCGATACTACCAACAGAAGTGAAGAGATAGAATCTGTTCCCGGAATTAAATCAACCGCCCTGAGAGACGAACTCATGAATTCATCCATCCGTTTCTGGAACCGCAGCGCTGCTCGATACGCCCGCCGTCCCATCCCGGACCAGAACGCCTATCTGAGAAAGATCGCCCTCACCCAGAAATATCTCAATCCGGAAATGGATGTTCTGGAGTTCGGCTGTGGTACGGGATCAACGGCCCTCATTCACTCGCCCAGAGTACGCAGCTACCTGGCAACCGATGCCTCCTCCCGAATGATAGACATCGCCCGAGAGCGAAAGGCAGGAAAAGACGCCGACAACCTTCGCTTTGTGGTTGCCACACTTGAGGATATGCAACATCGGCAGCAAGCGTTCGACGCGATCCTGGGGTTGAACATCCTGCACCTCCTCCGACACCCCAAAGTTGCGATACAACGGGTTTTCAGCATGTTGAAACCTGGCGGAGTGTTCATCAGCAACACTGCCTGCCTTCAAGATACTTGCCCCTATTTGAAACCAGTTGCGTCCCTGGCCCGAGGTCTGCGACTCGCGCCCTATGTAAATTTCTTGTCCCGTTGCCAGTTGGAGAGGCATCTGGAGTACGCCGGATTCCAGATTGATTATCGCTGGGTGCCTGAAACCTCAAAAGACGTTTACTTCCTGATCGCCAGGAAACCAGAATAGGGCTGAGGTCATCATCAGAAGAGCAATGTCGATCGATTGAAACAGCTGTTGGAAAACCCGCACTGGGATGGCAAGCTGCCCTGAATCCAAGGCTCGCTGAATGGCGGCCTCAATCTGAAGGAGAATTCAATGGGAAGTTCAAAGCTGGTCGGTATCGTTTTGCTGGTGGTTGGCGTCGGCCTGCTGTATTTCGGCTACCAATCAACCCAGTCACTGGGGAACCAGTTGTCCGAAACGGTCACGGGGCGTTTTACAGACCAGACCATGTGGTATCTGATCGGCGGGGCGGCCGCGGCTGCAGCCGGCGCTTTCCTGACATTTTTCAAGAAATAATCCTGCCTGTTTTTCACCGCTCGGGCCTGACCACAAACCAGCTGGCCAGGACGAGCGCTCCGAAAACCGTGTAGGCCAGACTAAACACCCAGTCCGGCGCACTGTAATACAGAATGGACTGCAGCCAGTGCTGGATAAACGATCCCTCATAGCCCGCCTCCCCGGCCTTTGCCCGCAGCGCCATTTCCCAGCTCGTAAGCGGGCATAGCACGCCCAGCCAAGATTGCAGAACCACCACACCAATCACAATCAGGTGGCTGAGACGGAACCAGAAATTGCGAACCCAGCGCCACTGGCAGAAATAGCCGGCAAAGGTTGCCACCAGCCCCAGTATGACGAAACCCACCAGCATCGTGTGCAGGATCAGGAGCGTATCAGCAAAGACCAGTAACCAGCGGCTATCCATCGCTACTCGACGTCCACTAGGCCATTACGTATCTGGCACGACCCTGTTTTTTCGCGCGGTACAATGCCTCATCGGCCCTTCGAATCATTTCATCGATGGAATCAAACTCGGTGGCCAGGCCCTGACAGATTCCAATGGAACAGCTAAGTACCTTGCTATCAGGGCTATCCTCGTTTGGCACGGCAAGTTCCTGCCATTGTTTAAGAATCTCTCCCGCAAGGTGTTCAAAACGGTCAGCATGCTCGCCGTCAATCACAGCCATGAATTCCTCGCCACCGTATCGCCCGAGTATGTCCGTCTGTCGTTTGAATACCTGCCTCATGATGTCGGCCTGGATACGGATGGCCCGATCGCCCTCCTGATGACCGTAGTGATCGTTGAACTGCTTGAAATGATCAAGATCCATCATGAACACAGCAAGTCGCTTATTGGAGCGCCGCTGCAGAGCAAACAACCGCTCGGATTCACTCATAAGAGCCCGGCGATTGAATAGATCGGTTAGTCCATCGACAGTGCTCAGGCCAACCAACTGCTCGTTGGCTTCCTCAAGCTGCCCCAGCAATCGATCGACCCTGTGCCTACCAATCGCACCGACAAACAATGAGCCAACCACGAACCCCGCGTTCATCCAGGTTCGATCACCATAGACGGGATCCAGGAACATCAAACCGACGAAGCCGACCGAACTGATCAGCATCGCGGTTAACGCGTAATAGAACTTCATTCCGAAGACAAAAAAACCGAAGAAGGCGTACAGCAAGGTACCCTCGTAAGGAAAGCTAAACGCTGCCTGCTCCCAGGCCACGTGGATGAGGTAGTAATTGGCGTAGGTGATGCTGATAACGGTCGCCAGAAAGGCCGTTTGTGCGAAACGGAAAAATTGCGGCGCGAAGGTGAAAGCAAGCAAGCCAGCAAGAATTGGAAGTTGAATGAGGGCTCTGCTGGTGATGTAAGAGCCCGCCAGTTCAGGCGGAATCAACTGAAGGTCACCAATCATGAACAAAGAGATCAGAATGCCACCCACCACGATGGAGAGTCGCAGCATGAGCATGTCGCGGGGGGATACCGTATTCGCTTCAACCGAGGGAGTCGGCATAAAAATGGAGCTCACAACGCACTTTATTCCCTGTACCTGCCGAGTCTAAACAAATTCTCGCCCTGACCACCAGCAAATAAACGAATCAAACGAGGTACGACCTGTACAATTTTCCCACACACCTCACTCAAAAATCAGGATTTCCACCATTCGACGGGCCGGGTTTTCGGATTCGTCGGATCCTCCCGAAAGGGCCTCCCCTGTGCCATCAATCGTAATAAGAAGATCACCAGTTTGCCCCGACTCCGCCAGCAGAGTATCGAGATAGTGCTTAACCGCCGCTGCACGGCGTAGCGAAAGCAGGTAATTGTAGGTTTCATCCCCTACGGCGTCTGCCTGCCCCCTGAGCGAGATGAGAGCACCTTCCTTGACGCCTTCCATGAGACGATTAATCCGGTCTTTGGCCTGCTCACTGAGCGTACTGTCATTGAGGGCAAACAAAACCGTTTCCCGGATCAGCATTCTGCGACCACAGTCGTCACCGCGGCAGATGGCAGCCTCGAAGCGGTCGAGGCGTTCAGACAGACTTTTTATTGCGTCTGCATTTTGCTTCTGCAACGCCTCCAGGTTAGCCAGCCTGGCATTCAACGCGCCCATATCCGGGCCTTGAACCGACCGGTCGATCACGTCGGCACTATCCGGTTCGCTATAGATATAACTGCCAGTATCAGACTCAATCGCGATAATGCGCGCGCTCAGGTTGGTCCAGAGTATGTAAAAAACGATCGCCACCAGTATGAATCCGATCGCGGTTAGAGCACTTCTCATGGCGGCTACCCCGTTATACCGGCAGGAAAAAACAAGTCAGAAACCGTGCGGCCCCTGATCGCTGACGCTGCACGTTGGAATGCATGACAGCCAGATCTTTGTTGAGCGCACGGATCTGGACCCCGCTGCGGTAAACGTTCCGGAAACTCAAATTGGCGTGCATCCCGAATCGGGTGGTGGTCTGCCATGCGAGCAGCTGGTCCGGACTGTTGCTGGGACTCTCCTCGCCATCTGTGCCGTCACTGCCGCGGGCAGAAAGCAACAGGGTGCCATCGCCCACGGCATCAGAGGGTACAAAAGCAACCACATAAAACATCCGCCCGAATATTAAAGAGGCCAGCTGCCAGCTATACCGGGTGCGAAGACCGATACGCTCACTCATCCCCACGAACTGCCTCCAGGAAAAGATCACAGCATCACCTGGCTTGAGGGTCCAGACCACAATCCGTTCATCGGCGGGTAACCGACGATATGGTGCGGCCCCGCCAACGCGGGCGCCTGTCCATACCCGGTTCATGTGCCAGGCCCCGCGCAAGAAGCGGGAGAAGAAGGCCTTTTGGGCCTGCGGAGTCACCTCATCAGGCGGCGCATTGGCGAAATCATAGCGTTTGCTAACGTATATCAGCTCTCCCATATCTGGCGTGAGATCGAGACGGTCTGACACCTCTCGCACCCCGCCGGACTGTCCGGGCTCTGACTGTGGCTCAAACTGAATCACACGCTCGCCATCAACCTTCGCTCCAAAAAATACCCGCGCAAAAATGTACATCAGACTCTTGATGACAACGAGGATCAACACGAACCATGAAACCCAGGAATAGATATCAACAACAGCGTAGATCACGCTCAACTGCGTCTTTATGGCCGTTTCCATATCATGGAAAGTCGCACTCAAATCCTCGCGGGCAACATCAACAAGGTTGCCGGCACCGCTTGTGGCAAGCTCCGCATAGCCCTGCGTTGCGCGATCAAGGCTCTGGCGCTGCGACTCGCGCTTTTCAGCATAGGCCTCGTTCAGCGGTTCCTTGACCGACGTTTCTGCGCATGACGCCGTCTGGAAAACCCAGGGCAGGAAACCACTACAACCCGGTGGTGCCATTTCTGGCTCTACATCAGGCAAGGTCTTGGGCACCTCTTGCTCATAGAACGACATCATTGCGGCAGCCACGGCTTTCGGGGACGATTTTGCCCTCGCGTCGAGGTCATCAAGCATTCTGAAAGCGGCCTCTTCCTGATCATCGAAATAGGCGCTGATCGCACGATCGATGTTCTGCCTCCGGTTTGCTTTCGGGTCGGAGTCCGCCATGAATTCCAGACTGTAAAGTTGGTTATCGACCCATCGATCAACCTGCCAGGAGGCTGCCAGGCCAAGCGCCAGCAACGTCAGGAACGGCAGGTAGAAGACCAGTGTTTTGCGGCAAGTCTGCAATAGAAAAGGTCCCGACTGCCTGCGAAGCAACGGGAAATTCTCCCGTACCAACAAGCGCGCAATGCGCAGCGCGAAGCAAAGCATCAAGAACTGAACAATCAACCAGAGCCTGTAGCCCAGGGCGCCTTCTGAATAAAACACTGCGGCGAACAGCGAAACACCCAGAAGCGACAGGTAAACCGTAGATCCCATAGGAAAGACCCAGAGCAGAGCCACCAACACTGCCAGACACAGCAGTTTGTAAGTCATGGAAATCTGCCAGGCTCTGTAAGCATCACTTGCCCAGAGATAGGTGCTGATTCGTGCATCAAGGTCCCGCAGCTGTGTTAGAGCCTGCTCAGTATCCGATCGTGCTGTTTGGATCGATGTCAGCTCCACTCTCAATGCCCGGCGAGTGGTTTCCAGGGCATTACGGTGACGGATAACCTTGTTTCGCCCTTGCCTGAGCTTCTCCCCCAACACCTTGTTCGCCAGTCCAAGGCTGAAACGCGAGACTATGGCCAGATCACGCAGCGACTTATCAATCATACTCAGGTGCGAGTTAGCCTGAGCGATCTTCAGCCTCAATGCCGTTATCTGAACAGCAATCTTGGCAGCCCGCTGGCTGACGTTCGTGTCCCAGGCACCACTCCGTTCTGAAAGCTGGTCCAACTCGCTCAGTAGTTCGGCGCGCTCGAAACGGAACAGCCCCGTGTCCGTATGATCTATGTCACCAATCCTGCTTCGGAGTGAGTCCAGGTCCGGTAGCTCAGCACTTTCTCTGGCGAGCTTTTCATTTTCGTAGAGCCTCTCCTGGGCATCCCAGGCGCTTGGAAACGGTTCAGTCAGCTTCTCAGGAGGGAAAAAGACCAGCGCCAACCAGGGCAAAAGCAGTGGCATCAGGACAAAGCGTCGCAGAACAACGCACGCCGCGATTCCAACAACGAAAACGACAAGGCAGAGCTCTGGGGGAAGGAACATCAGGCTTTCAACCTCAAGCCCAAAGCGCTCGTCAAACATGGAAAAAGGAGAAATGTGGCCAGTAACCACAGCCGGAGCGATGCCAAGTGCGATGGCAACCCACAGGGTGTAGCTGGCAACGCGCCTGGTCATTGAGTGAATTCCTTCTCGCCAAAGGAGTAATTGGAAGTGTAGTCCAGTTTGCTGCCGTCGCCCGACGCACCAAAGGAGTAACTCCGGCTCCAGATCGCACCGTATTGAAGCAGAGAGGTTCCTGCCAACGGCTCTTCAACAGTGCCTTTGTGCACTATACACAATATCTGGCGGACTGCGCCGCAAGATTCGACCCGATAAGCCTCCATGGCACAAACGTTGCCAACTCCCTTGGTGTTACCCAAGACACGGAGAGATCGTCATGACCACTGAACCTACACCCAAAGAACAGGATTATCCCTTAAGCCCGGTTCCCATGGATCAGCGCAAAAGCGTCTGGTCCATGGGGTTGGTGCTCCTTGGCTTTACTTTCTTTACCGCCACCATGTGGGCTGGTGGCAGCGTTGGTGTTGCCTTCGACTTTTCCACAATGCTGATGGTTCTGGCGGTCGGCAATCTGCTGCTGGGGCTGTACGCAGCAGGGCTGGGTTATATCGCCGCGAAGACTGGCCTGAACACAGCCCTGATGAGCCGGTTCACCTTTGGCGAGCTGGGCAGCAAGCTGTCCGACTTTATTCTGGGTTTCACCCAGATTGGCTGGTACGCCTGGGGCACGGCCACTATGGCAATTCTGCTGGTCAAACTCACCGGGATGCCGGAAGGGATGACAACACCGCTGATGGTGCTGTTCGGGTTCGCCTTCTGTGTTACTGCGTTTATCGGTTACCAAGGACTGGAGTGGCTATCGAGGGTTGCCGTCCCCGCCATGATTATTCTGGTCGCCGTCAGTATGTCCATCGCCACATCCGATGCCGGCGGCCTGTCCGGGCTGCTGGCTATTACCCCGACCAATGAGATGAGCGTTGCAGCTGCAATCACGCTGGTCTTCGGCACCTTTGTCAGTGGCGGCACCCAGGCCACCAACTGGACCCGCTTCGCGAAATCCGGCAAAACCGCTGTGATCGCCACATTGCTTGCGTTCTTCCTTGGCAACGGTCTGATGACCTTGATCGGCGCCTTTGGTGCCCTCGTTTACCAGCAAGCCGACATCGTCGACATCATGGTCGCCCAGGGCCTCGCCACACTCGGTATCCTGATGCTGTTCCTGAATCTCTGGACCACCCAGGACAACACGGTTTACAACTTTGCGGTCGCGGGCTGCAACCTGATCCGTACCCGCCGCCGAAAATCGGTGACCATTGCTGGTGCCGCGATCGGGACAGTTCTGGCGGTACTGGGCATGTACGAATGGCTGATCCCGTTCCTTGTTCTGCTTGGCACCTTTATCCCGCCGATCGGTGGAGTCATCATGGCAAGCTACTTTGTCGGCTATAAACGCCAGTATCCGGACCTGACCACGGTTACGCTGCCAGCCTTCAACTTCCCTGGGCTCGCGGCCTACGCCATCGGCTCCGCAGCCGCCTATACTTCTCCCTGGATTGCGCCCATTGTGGGTGTTCTCGTCGCGGCCCTGAGCTACAGCATTATTCTGGTTGTCAGCGAAGCGGTCCGTGAGCGTAAAGCCCAGGTGATGGGAGCGATCTGAGTGACCCTGCGATGCCGGAACGTGCCACACCTCCCCGGCCTGGATGCCATTCGGCTCCGGGGCGGGGAGTCCGCCGGGGATAACCCGGTACGCTGGCCCTATGTAGCGGAAAACCGTTCGTTCAAGAGCTGGGTCAAAGGTGGCGAACTGGTTTTTGTTACCGGCATCAGCCGACATCGCAGCCCCCAGAATCTGGCGGAATGCCTGTATGAGGGCAAGGAATGCAATGTCTCCGGACTCGTTGTCCTGACCGGAGATGCTTACATCGGTCAACTGCCCAACACGTTATGCCGGCTGGCCGACGAGCTTGCGATACCTCTGTTCGAACAGCCCTATTCTCTGCCCATGGTGGAAGTCACGGAAGCCATCGGCAGGGCCATTGTCTGGTCCGAACACACATCGATTGAGCAGATGGATCAAGCCATCCTGGCCGATTATGCAGACTTGCTCGATGCCTGGATTACCTGCCGGGGCAACCAGAGCGCGATGGCAGAAGCATTGGGCTGTCACAGGAACACAGTACGCAACAGAATGAACCAGCTCAGTGAATCAATGCCTGGCCAGGGCACCCCGACAGAACAATTCAGAACACTGTTACTGGCACACCTGCTACTGAGACCATAGATGCGGGTTAGCCACTGACCGGAGATAAAATGACTAAACCATTGAACGCAATAGCGAACGCACGTCTACAGGGCCGGGATGGGCTATTCCGGCTTGAGATCAGCAACGGACGATTTTCAGGTATCACCGCCCAAGCCGAAAATACCACCGTCAATGAAGGCGAACTGGATGCCGGAGAAAATCTGGTCACAGCCCCTTTCGTGGAGCCACACATCCATCTCGACGCTGCCATGACCGCCGGGGAGCCGCGCTGGAACAAGAGCGGCACCCTGTTTGAAGGCATTGAATGCTGGTCCGAGCGCAAGACAACCCTGAGCCACGACGATGTGATCAGCCGCGCCAGTCAGACGCTGAAGCTCTTTGCCGCCCATGGCATCCAGTACGTGCGTACCCACGTGGATGTGACCGATCCGAACCTGACTGCCCTCAAGGCCATGCTTGAGGTTCGCGAACAGACCGCAGCCTTCATTGACCTGCAGATCGTCGCGTTTCCCCAGGAGGGCATCTGGTCTTTCAAAAACGGGCGTGAGCTCATGGAGGAAGCCGTGCGTCTCGGTGCTGATGTGGTGGGTGGCATTCCCCACTTCGAGTTTACCCGGGATTACGGTGCAGAGTCGGTTCGCTGGCTGATGGAGCTTGCCCATAAAAACGACCGACTGGTGGATGTTCACTGCGACGAAATTGATGATCCGGAATCCCGGTTCCTCGAAGTTCTGGCCGCCGAGGCCCTGAGACTCGACTACGGTTCCAGGGTATCCGCCAGCCATACCTGTGCAATGGGCTCCTATAACGATGCCTACTGCAGCCGCCTGTTTCGATTGCTGAAAAAGTCAGGCCTGCGCTTTCTTTCCATGCCCACTGAAAGCCTGCATTTGCAGGGCCGATTCGATAGCTATCCCAAACGCCGAGGCATCACCCGGGTCCCCGAGCTGCTTGATGCCGGACTGAAAGTCGCCTTTGGCCAGGACTCCATTCGCGACCCCTGGTATCCAATGGGCAATGGCAACATGCTCCGGACCCTTGATGTCGGCCTGCACGCCTGCCATATGCTGGGCATGAGCTGGATCGACCGTTCACTGGAGCTGATCACCGAGAATGGCGCGGCTGCGCTTGACCTTAATGAGTATGGCCTTGACGAAGGGATGCCAGCACGATGCGTGGTTCTTCAGGGGGCCACGCCCTATGAAGTACTACTCGGGCAGCGACCGGTGCTGGCGTCTGTAAGGGACGGGCAGGTGCTGGTCCGGCGGGAGGCCTCCCATCCGGAAACCGGCCTGATGCTTTAAGAGCAGTGTGCGGCTCAGAATAAAAGCGTGAGGCCACCGGTCACCACAGCGAACAGCACGGATAAACCAATCACGGTCCGCCAGGGGAAAGGCGGAGGCGGTGGTTCAATCGCCAACTCCTTTTCCAGGTAGTTACGAAGCAGACGGGTGTTGCGGGTGTTGGCTTTATAAACCGCGTCGAAGGCATCGCCTACCACTGGCAACAGCCCGCCGAGAAAGTCGATGCCCATATTCCGCAACATGCGCATCTTCACCGCCTTGGTGGCGCCTGCTCGCTGCGCTTCCACCAGTACGTATCCGGCCAGGACCAGGCCCACGGCGTCCCCGACCACGGGCAGCAGGCCAATTACGGCCTCCGCGCCAATCCGTACATTGGTGAAAGGAATAGCGATGTTGCTATCGGTAAAGCGGCTGAACTTATCCAGCCGTGCCAGAATGGCCCGTTGCCGGGCTTCGGATGGTTTCTGCATTCTATCTCCAACGAAGGCGCTCACTCAGGCTTTGCGCTGATTTCTTCGAATGCCTGAACCAGGGTGTCGGGTTCTTGGGCGCCGGAGATCAGGTATTTACCGTTCACGATGAAGGCCGGCACCGCAGAAACACCGGCCTGTTGATAGGTTGCTTCATCCTCGCGTACCACGTTGGCGAATTCATCGGAATCCAGAATCTGCTTTGCCCTCCCGCGGTCCAGCCCCAGGCTCTCGACACAGGCCAGCAACACGTCCTGGTCTGAAACGTCTTCCGCCTTTCCAAAGTAAGCCTCGAAGAGCGCCTGCTTCATCTCCGTCTGCTTGCCCCGCTCAGCCGCCCACTTCACCAGCCGATGGGCGTCGAAGGTATTGCAGGTGAAGCGCTCCTGCATTTTCTCAAAGTTGAGGCCCAGATCTTTCGCAATCGTCATCATCTGATCCTGGGTCGCGCGCATTTCCTGCTCACTTCGACCGTACTTGCGGGCCAGGGCCGGCAGGATGGGCTCGCCCGTGCCAGAGTGGTCCGGGTTCAGCTCAAACGCGTGCCATTGCAGGCCGAATTCATACTCCGACGCCAACTGTTTCATAGCCTGTTCCAGGCGGGCATAACCAATCGCGCACCATGGGCAGGCGATGTCGGAAACAATGTCGATGTTGATCGTTTTCATGGGGTATCCCGTTAATTGCGTTTAGACACGATACTGCCAGCCTAACACGGAGACAGATCAGCCATCTCCCGCCAGATGTTCCCGGATCAGCTCTGCCATCTGCCGGGCCGGTTCAGTCGGACGGCCCGACGGCCGATGCAGGGCCATCTCGATGGATTGCAGGGCCGGCATACCGCTTCGTTCGTCCAGAACCCGCAGCTGGGGTGTGAGCATATCGCGGGTTACGGGCACCACCGCCAATCCGGCCACGACAACGGGCATCAATCCTGTCATCGACTGGCTTGAGTAAGCCAGGCGCCATTGCCGACCCGCAGAAAACAGCGCCTGTTCTGCCACCTCTCTGAACACATCAGCGCCCGGTGAGTAAAGCGCGAGAGGAATGGGATCTGTCAGGGACGGCTGTTTCTCGGCGCCAACCGCCCACACCAATGGCTCCCGGCGAATCACTTCGCCCCCGGGAGAGCGGGTCTGACGGGTCACAACCGCCAGGTCCAGCTCACCAGCCTGCACCTGCTCCAGCAGCCTGACGCTTGATCCGCAGATAACCTGCAGCTGAACCGACTGGAACAGCTGGCTGAAATGGGAGAGAACGGAGGTCAGCAAAAACGCATAGTCTTCCGGGATACCCAGGCTCAGTTGCCCCGATACCTGCCGCTGCCTGAGCGAATCCAGTGCCTCGTTGTTAAGGGCCAGCATCTTCCGGGCGTAACCGATCAGTTGCTCGCCCTCAGCGGTAAACCGAATACGCCGGCCCTCTCGCTCGTGAAGAGACACTTCCAACAGGGCTTCCAGGCGATGCAACTGCATGCTGACAGTTGACTGGGTATAGGCAAGCCGGTCAGCCGCCGCGGTTACCGTTCCGGTGTCGGCAATGGCCACCAGTGTTTGCAGCACGTTCAGATCCAGAATACGGGGACGCAATTCATCAACTCCTGTGATGCTTTTAATCACTAAACGTTGTTTTTGTGATATCTCAAGCAAGTATATCCTCCCGCTGTCAGATCACAACACACCAGCTAAAGGAGGACTGCCCATGAGGATTGTCAACGCGCCCATACGTCTGCCCAACATCCTGAGCATCATCGCGGCTCTGGTTGCCGTCGTTCTTTGGGCTGTTGCCCCTTTGCTGGTCGATGCAGCGCGTTCCATCCCGCCCTTCCAGCTTACGACCATCGCCCTGATCAGTGGCGCACTGGCCGTGCTGCCCATGAGTTTCCGGGGCCGCGAAGCGCGTAAACCTGTGAAAGTGTCCTGGCAATGGAAACTGGTGATTTTCGGTCTTGTGCCTTTGCTGGTTCTGGGGGCGGTCGGCGCCTACCTGGCCGGGCTTGGCATGGCACCCACCGCAGAGGCGTCATTGATCACCTATACCTGGCCGGTCATGTTCATCCTGATCAGCCAGTGGGCCTTCCATCGGCGGATCGCCCTCCCGGTTATTGCGGGGGCACTGATTGCCTTTTCCGGCGCGGCTTTGCTGCTGGGCCCGGAGGCCCTGAATAATGGTTTTTCAGGCAACCTGACCGGTTACGGGCTGGCTCTTCTGGCTGGGGGTTGCTGGGCTCTTTACTCCTGGATCTGCCAGGCAACACCCGTAGCGATCGCTCCTGTAATGCCAGGCCTGTTCCTTCTGGCTGGCGCCGGAGCCGCAGCCGCAGATACCGTTTCCGGCTCCGCCCATGTGCTGCCTTCAGGAACCGCGCTCGCCGCTGGTGTCGCCCTGGGTCTGGGTCCATATGGCCTGGCCATGGTGGCCTGGGATCTGGCATTAAGGAAAGGCCCTACCGCACTGGTGGGCAGCCTGGCTTATGCGGTACCTGTGCTGGCCGCTCTTTTCCTGGTACTGGCCGGGATTGCCGCGCCAGACTGGCGGCTTCCGCTGGCTGCGATGCTCGTAGTTCTTGGTTCGCTGGTGGCAGCCAGCCGTCGACGAGCCTGAACCTGACAGATCGTCGAGCAAGACGACCAGTCCAAGGCAGCCTATCGGCCTTTCCCGGAAGACATGCGTATACTCCTCATGTGTAACTCAAACCGCAGAGGAGTATGCCAATGGCCGACGAAGACACGCTCACCGCCCTGAAAACCGCCTTTACCTTCATGCCCCAACCGGTCGAAATCAATCGGTTCGAATACGGCGACGATGCTGACCGAATTCTCGCGCAGGTGAATTTTGTGCGGGAAGTACTGGTCAGTCACGGCATTGATCCGGAAGAAGTCGCCGGTGAGATCAACCCGGACTCGTCACCGAATTCCTGTTACTGAGTCGACCGTCCTCCAGGAGAAAGCATGCCTTATCAGTTCGAAGACCTGAAAAAGAGCTGCCAGAACGAATGGCAGGCCTACATCGAGCACGGCTTTGTGGAGCAACTCGGTAATGCGACATTAGCGCCCGAGGCGTTCCAGCACTACCTGAAGCAGGACTACCTGTTCCTGATCCAGTTCGCGCGTGCCTTTGCTCTTGCAGCCTATAAAAGCCCGACACTGTCGGATCTCCGCCAGGCCAAGGAAGGTTTGCAGGCCATTGTGGATGTGGAGCTGGATTTGCACATCAGCTACTGCAAGGAATGGGGAATTTCCGAACAAGAGCTGGCCGAACTGCCGGAAGCCCGCGCCACACTCGCCTACACGCGCTATGTTCTGGATACCGGCAACCGTGGTGATCTGCTGGACCTCCACGTCGCCCTGTCGCCTTGCATGGTGGGTTACGGTGAAATCGCCAACTGGCTGAACAGCCGGGCGGAAACGATTCGGGGTGAGAGCAACCCTTACGACGCCTGGATCGCCATGTACGAGAGCGACGAGTTCCAGGACGCCATGCAGGCAGAGATCTGCTGGCTCAATGAGCGACTGGCCGAAGTCTCCCCTGCCCGCTTCAAGGAACTAACCCGGATTTTCAGCGACGCCACCCGGCTTGAGATTGATTTCTGGGAAATGGGCTTGAAGCAGAGCGATTAACCTGCGCTACCAGCGTTGCAGTTGGCGCGCAGGCTGGAGTTCAAGCCTGCGCCGCCCGCTCTTCCCGCAATCTGGCCCGCACATTCATCAACACTTTTCCGTAACGGTTATCGCCCCGACGATCCCGGCCGCAGCCCCAGAAATAATCGAAATTGCTGTTTTCAACGATTTTCGTGTCGCCGGTATCCAGCAGAGCCTCCGCCAGCTCGGGATGGGTTCGGCAGCGCACGTAGATCCCCCGTGTCATAACGGTTTCGCGCACCTGCTTCCAGTCCCGCCGCAGGCTCTTGTGGCGCTTGCGCCCTAGCTTTCCGGCCTTGCCGGGCGTGTCGGCGTTGCGCACCTTTTCCTGGCGGTTGTCGTCGGTGAACTTCATGCCCTGGAAATAGTGTTCCACGGTTGGCCAGACCTTGCCTTCCAGCTCGAAACTGTAAGGGGCATGGGTGCCCAGCGGATTGTCCGGATCTGTTCGGGACATGAACAGGTCGTTCTCACCGTTGTCGTCGGGGAAGAGAGACATTCTTGCGATCCTTTAGAAATAAGTGGTCCTGCAATACCCCTAGTATCAACGAGTCCGCGCCAGGGGTCACGCCAATAAACCGGCTCATCTGCAAGACTAGAGATCTCGCAGGTATCCAGCACCCAGCTGTGCAATCTGGCCCCGAATCCAGGCCACTCGCTCCAACACATACGACGATGGCGAATTGACCCGCAGGACTTTCGGATTCGGGAGTACGGCCGCGAGCAGCGCGGCCTGGTACTCGGTAAGGTGACGGGCAGGCTTGCCGAAGTAGGCCTGGCTGGCGGCTTCAACGCCATAAATTCCGGGGCCAAACTCGGCAATATTCAGATAAACTTCCAGTACCCGCTGTTTTGACCAGAGGCCGTCTATTACAAGTGCCAACCCCGCCTCGATGGCCTTGCGAATGAAACTGCGACCGTTCCAGAGAAAGAGGTTCTTGGCCGTTTGCTGGGTGATGGTACTGGCTCCTCGAAGCCCGTCGCCGGCCCGGTACTCCGAGAGCGCCTGACGAACCGCCTCAAAATCCACGCCCACATGATGCGGGAATCGCTGGTCCTCGCTGGCAACCACCGCCAGCGGCATCCAGGGAGAGATCTCGCCCATGGGCACCCATTCGTGGGCGAGGGATTTGTTCGCGCCCTGAAGCTGATAACCCACCATGAAGGCCGAGGTGGGTGGATTTACGAACCGGAACATCAGGACCACCAACAGCACCAGCACGATAGCGCCGGCGCATAGCAGCAAAAACCATCGCAAAAGCTTGCGACCACCTGATGCTCTGGCCATCAGTTCAAATCCTCATCTTTGTACGAGCGAGTTCCCGGCCATAATTGACCTACGGGCCGCACAGCGCGCAAACTGCTGATAGCGATTCTGTGAGAGTGTATGCCACTACCATGCCTGCAAAAGTAAAAACCCGGATTCTCTTTCATTCCAGACGCCTGAATATATACCTGGTCCGATATCCAGAAGGCCACAAGGTAGGGCCGCACGTGGACATGGTTTCCGAGGGCCGGCTCTACAAACTCAATTGGGTTCTGGCGAAACCCAAAGCCGGTGGCGAATTCATCTGCGACAAGAATATTTTCAACCTTTTTGGAAGATTGTATCTGTTTCGCCCGGATCTCTATGAGCATCGGGTATCAAAGATCGAGCGCGGAAGTCGATGGCTGTTGAGTTTTGCGTTGACTTCCGGACTCCATAACTCAAGCAGGACAGTATCATGATGTATTTTGCCCATGAAATGAGCCGTGCCGCGCTGATGCCCTTGCGCATGATGACAGACGCACAGAGCAAATTGCTCAGGCACCCTCTCAGCCCTTTGTCCCGCTTACCCGGCGCTCGCAGTATTGCTTCCGCCTACGGCGTGTTCGGCGACCTGACCCGACGCTACCCGAAACCGGCCTTCAATCTGCACACAACGGTGTGCGATGGGGAGGAGGTCGACATCAGTGAAGTCATCGTCAAACGCAAACCCTTTGCCCAGCTCAAGCATTTCCAGCGCAGCGTATCGCGGCCTGATGACCCGAAACTCCTGATCGTTGCGCCGCTTTCCGGACACTTTGCCTCTCTGCTGCGGGGTACCGTCAAGGAAATGCTGCCAGACCACGACGTCTACATCACCGACTGGCGTGATGCCTGTCGTGTCCCCTTGTCGGCTGGCGACTTTGGGCTGGACGACTATATCGACTACGTTATCGATTTTATTGAACAGCTTGGGCCAGACACCCATGTATTGGCGGTTTGCCAGCCCGTCGTGCCGGTGCTCGCAGCCACCGCTCTCATGGCCGAAGATAAAAACCCGGCAACACCGCGCTCGCTGGCTCTCATGAGCGGCCCCATCGACGGACGTATTGATCCCACGGCACCCTGCGAACTGGCCACCAAACACAACCTGGCCTGGTTCCGACGCAACCTGGTTCACCCGGTACCCGCGCCCTATCCGGGGGCCATGCGGAAGGTTTATCCCGGCTTTCTGCAACTGACCGGATTCGTGAACATGAACTTCGACCGCCACATTGATGCCTACCGGGGCCTGTTCAAGTCCATGCGTGACAAGGAGGTCGAAAAGATCAGACGTCATCGTGAATTCTATGACGAATACCTCGCGGTCATGGATCTGCCGGCCACCTATTACCTGGACACCATCCAGCGTGTCTTCCAGGAGTTTCACCTTGCCCGGGGCTGCTTCATGCACCGGGGCCGAAAAGTGAATCCGGCGGCTATCGAAAAAACAGCACTGATGACGATTGAAGGCGAGAAAGACGACATTTCCAGCCCCGGGCAGACCCGGGCCGCCCATAAACTATGCGTGAATATCCCGGACGCCAGGCGTCTGCACCATCTGCAAGAGGGGGTTGGCCATTACGGTGTCTTCAATGGCAGCCAATGGCGCGAATCCATTGCGCCGCGGCTCAAGACATTCATCCGCGAAGCGTGACGGGTATCACATTTTCTTGTCGCGACTCGGGTGCTCTGCTAGCTTGAATGAGGTGATTAATAATAAGGAATAACAACCAGAGCGGGCTACCGCTCCAGGGAGGATTTCATGCAAGACCTCAAGGGCAAGGTCGCCCTCGTAACCGGTGCCTCACGCGGCATCGGTCGTCACATCGCACTTCAGCTTGCTCAACGCGGCGCCGATGTCGCCATCAACTACCGCTCACGTCAGCCTGAAGGCGACGAAGTTGCCAGGGAAATCGAGGCCACCGGCGTCCGGGCACTTGCCTTCAAAGCAGACCTCTCGAAGATGCCGGAAGCGCGGAGCCTGGTTCGTCAGGTTCAGGACGAGTGGGGCCGCATAGACATTCTGGTGAACAACGCCGGCATCACCAAAGACAAGTCCATGAAGAAGCTTACCGACGACGATTGGAACGACGTCCTGGATACCAACCTGGGCAGCGTCTACGCCACCTGCTCGGAAGTGTTGAAAATCATGATGGACCAGAAGTACGGTCGAATAATCAACATCACCTCATTCGTCGGGCAAGCCGGCAACTTTGGGCAAGCCAACTACGCAGCCAGCAAGGGCGGTATCATTGCGTTTACCAAGACCCTGGCACTGGAAATGGCCAAGTACAACATCACAGTCAACGCCATCGCGCCCGGCTTTACCGAAACCGAAATGCTGGCCCAGGTCCCGGAGAATATCCGTGAACAGATCATTGCCAGGGTTCCCATGGGTCGGTTTGGCAAGCCGGAGGAAATTGCCCGCGCCGTGGTCTTCCTGGCCGCGGAAGGCGATTACATCACCGGCCAGCAGATCAACGTTAACGGCGGCGTTTACATGTAACACTTGAAAGACAGAAGGCGAAAAAATGGCTGATAAACCAATAAAAAAGCAATCAACGCCTGACTTCGAACCCAATGTGGTAAGCCGCTCTCTGGCACGAGTGGGTGTTCATGGTGGTCACCTGCTCAAGCGCTCCATAATGCGCCGTTTGCGCGGTGGCCCGCCGAATCCGGCCAGCGTCGGGAGCATGACCAAACCCTTTGTCACCCTGACCGGCAAGCTTGCAACCCAGCCAGACACGCTTCTGTTCGCGCAGATGCGACTGATCAAGGACACCAGTCTGTTCTGGTCTGGCCTGCTGGCCAGCGGTATTGGCAAGAAACCACTGACCGTAGCCGAACCGGAGCCCGGCGACGGCCGCTTCCGGGATCAGGCCTGGAACGACGTCATAGCCTTCAACGCCGTCAAGCAGGCCTATTTACTGTCAACTCGCTGGGTTATGGACACCATTGACGATGTCAGGGATCTGGACGATCACGATAAGCGGAAAGTCCGTTTTTTCGCCAGCCAGATGACCGATGCCCTCGCCCCAAGCAACTTCGTTCTGAGCAATCCGGAAGTGTTGCGCACAACCGTTAAGACACGGGGCAAGAACCTCCTGCGAGGCCTGGCAAACCTGCTGCGTGATCTGGACGAGGGAAAGGGCCCGATGCCTTTCCGCATGTCCGACCCGGACGCCTTTGAGGTGGGCGACAATCTGGCCAACACACCCGGCGACGTGGTGTTCCAGAACGATCTGATGCAACTCATCCAGTACCGGCCGACCACCGAGACCGTTCATCGCGGGCCTTTGCTGGTGATACCGCCCTGGATCAACAAGTACTACATCCTCGATCTTGGCGAGAAAAAATCCTTCATTCGTTATTGGGTGGAACAGGGCCACACCGTGTTTGTGGTTTCCTGGGTAAATCCCGGGCCAGAGCTGGCACACAAGACCTTTGAGGACTACATGCTCGAAGGTCCGGTCGCCGCCATGGATGCCATCGAGCAGGCGACGGGTGAGCGGGAAATCAATACCGTCGGCTACTGCATCGGCGGCACTCTGCTTGGTTGCACGCTCGCCTGGCTGGCCGCTCGCGGGGATGATCGCGTAAAAAGTGCGACGTTTCTCAACAGCATGATGGATTTCTCCGACGTCGGAGATCTGGCCGTCTTCATCGACGAGGACTCAATCGCCAAAATCGAGAAGGCCATGAATAAACAGGGGTATCTTGAAGGCGCCTCCATGGCAACGGCCTTCAACATGCTGCGGGCCAACAGCCTGATATGGTCGTTTTTCGTCAACAATTACCTTCTCGGCCGCGATACTGCGCCCTTTGACCTGCTGTACTGGAACTCGGACGCCACTCGCATGCCAGCGGCGATGCACAGTTTTTACCTGCGCAATATGTATCTGAACAACCGGCTGCGTGAACCCGGTGGCATTTCCCTGGCGGGCACGCCGATCGACTTGAGAAAGGTGAAGGTTCCCAGCTACTTCGCATCCGCCATTGAGGACCACATCGCACCCTGGGTCTCCTGCTACAGAGGCGCACGTAACCTGGGCGGCCCGCTGCGTTTTGTGCTCGGCGGTTCAGGACACATTGCCGGCATCATCAATCCGCCCGAGAAGAAGAAGTACGGCTATCGCCTCAACGAAGACAACCCGGCCAATCCAGAGGAATGGCTGAAAGGTGCCGAGCAGTTTGAAGGTTCCTGGTGGCCGGATTGGGTGGCTTGGGCCGAGCAGTTCGGTGGCGGTGAGGTTAAGGCTCGCATTCCGGGAGAGGGCAATCTGCCGGTGATTGAACCGGCGCCCGGGGCTTACTTGCGCAACGAGCCGGCACCACCAAGCCCGGCGGTCCGGAAGCGGCGACAACCGCAACGCGGGAAATCGGGTTCCGCGAAGCAGAAAACGCCATCACCTGAGAAAGTCACGCAGTGAAGCATCCGTGGACTGAGCGGGAAACTCTGGAATAGCGGGCCGGCGAAAGCTCCCTAACGCAGCTCGGAAACCAGGTCACCGGCGCGACAACTCCTGACTGCGCGTTTGATCTTGCCCACATCCTCGCTGTCCAGATTCGCTCGAGACAGGTAAAGCGAAACCGGGAGGGTTCCCGCTGTTTGCTGGAATACCTTGACCACATCAGGACCAAAGAGATCCTCCACCAGAAGCGCCGGCAATACGACCGCATCCAGGCGGTCATAGTGAAGCATGGCAACCAGTTGGGACCACTCTGTGACTTCTTCGATTCTCGGGTTTTCGTCGGTAATGAACTGTTCACCAACAAAGCTCCGAGGCAGCCCATATTTAAGGCCCGAGGTTTCAGATATCGGCGGAAGTTGGCGATTCGAGACAAAAACATAGTCCGCCGAAAACAACTCACCGGCGAACTCGCCGATTCTGTCCCGACGCTCACTCTGGGCAAGGGGCAGAACCATCGAGACTTCTCCCGAGTGCAAATACCCCAGCCCTCTTTTCAGAGGCACCTGAATAAACTGGGGCTGGATGTCAGCGCGATCAAAGACACATTCGTAGAGCGGCGCCAAGGACCCATAGAGCTTGCCATCGGAGTACCCGATCACGCCCTGCAACCCTTCACCAACGGCGACAGGAACCGAGGCGGCCGCAAGGCTGGAAAAGAAGATCTGCAGGCTGATGAAGACTGCACAGTGTGGCCGAACCATCGCTCCACTCCATGGGACTGAACGCATGAATTTCCTGCGATCAGGGTCGTCCAGATTCGCTTACCTTTCCATACGGACCTGTACTTAACGTCCTAGATACCTGAAACGTAGCACATTCTGATACTTATCGATGTATTTCTGATTGATGAGACCAATCACACCCGATTGCCGCAAATCGTCGAAGCATTGATCAAAGGCTGCGGCGAATGCGGGGTTCCGAAAAACCATCTTGTGCGGCGCCGGGTTAAAGATTGGCGCGAAACGAAAAGCATCAGACTGCGAGGGCCAGCTTTCACCGCGGCGCTTCTTGTTGAAGATTCTCCGATTCACTTCCGCGACCACGAATCCGTCGGCCAGAATCGCATCGACCCGGCCCATAAACAGTAGCCGGGAGTGAATGGTCTGATCGGCGATTTCGGTGAGCGAGGCGAATTCAGGTACGTTATCGCTGATCCCCAGCACATCGCCCCCTTCACGGAACGTCACCACGTTGAGACCGGCCAGGTCTTTGACCCTTTCAATCGGCCCGACACGGGAGTGATTGTAGAAAGCTCCGTTCTGGTACCAGATGTAGGCGGATGTGGAATAACCGGGAAGACGCCAGTGCAAAGGTACTGTGGCAATAGCATCGAAGTCCTGACGATCCCTGTAGGTCCTTGCATGGCGCTCATAGGGCTGCATGATGAATTCGGCCTCAAATCCGCACTCATCGAAGGTCGCCAAAACCAATTCTATATCTCGCCCCTCGAGACTTGGCTCCGCTGCACCCGGTATCTGAGCAGCGAGAACTTTAAGCCGCGGCAGTGGCTCCGAATTCGCAGCCAAAGGGAATCCTGGCAGAAGAAATAAAAAGAAATGGGCGAGCGTTGAAATCTTCAAACCGCTGTCTTCTCACCTCGGGCTAAAAAGTTCAGTTTTTGAACAATATCCTTATCCGGGCGTGCAGGCAATCACTCTGAGCATATGCCTGCAAACCAGGATGCAACTCAGCCCAGAAGACACTCCTTGGCCTCATTGATGCGCGCCGCCAGGTAATTGCTGCCACCATGGTCCGGGTGAAGTTTTTGCATCATCCTCCGATGGGCTTTGATGATCTCTTCCCGACTGGCTCCGGGCTCGAGCCCCAGAATGTCCAGCGCTTCGCTCTCGGTAAGCGGGCCGCTCGTATTGCCACTGCCGCCCGACGGATCGCTTTCAGAGGCCGCCTCATCGTCTGCTCGCCAGGAGTCTCCGAACCGGCGATCCAGGTAAGTTTCAAGTAGCCGGGCAGAATCCTCGTCCTGGCCGCGGCAATAGCGCAATAGCTCGAGGAAATCGCTTTCGCTTAACTCCGCCAGTTCTCTCCCTTCCATCGGGCCCTTGATGATCTTGCCGCTCATGATTCCCGAGTCGTGGTCCAGAGTCATTTCGAGAATATCGCTGGAAACATGGGACTGGTTGCCCGACTTGGCCCCGGCACCGCCGGCCACGCGACCGAGCCCACCACGCAACAGAGATGGCAGCAGGCGACGCAACAGAGGATAGAGAAAGGCCAAACCGGCGAAGACAAAATGCAGTCGCCCGGTTACAGCCAGCAAGACTACGATGCCGATACCGGCCAGCAGAGCCAGCTTGAGAATGGCGGCATTGCGCTGACTGGCAGGCTGATTGCGCAACCACACCCAAGCCACAACCGCGACAACGATGGCAACAAGCGTTAAAGGCACTCAAATACCCCGGGCACACCGGCCCATCAATGGATTCTCACAAACACTATCGGATCTGTCTGGTCAGGCGTTTCACTTCCGGGGAACTACGGCTGGAAAAATCCTGCAGGGCCTTGGCTCCCCCGGAAGCATAGACCGCAACTGCCGCCATAAGATCCTTGAGCACCTGAGGACTGTTACGGTCAAAGGGTGCGTATGCGCCCCCTGAAAGCTTGCTCACCTGCTGAAATACCGCCCTTGCATGGGCATCATTGCCCTCGTGAAACATGAACACCGGTGTGCGCAGCATTCCCAGTTCCCCGGCGGTGTGACAGAGTTCGTCCACCGGTTCCTCGCAACAGTCACCGATAAACACCACAGCTTTGACGGGCTTTGCACGGGTCTCTTTCACCGCATGGGCCAATACCCGGCTGATCTGGGTGCGCCCACCGAGGCAGGAAACGCCGTTCATCAGATTCAGCAACTGCCCGGTTTCGGTCACAAAACCCGTGGCCTTGAACTCACCGAAGCCACGGTAGTAGCAGAGCTGAATGGCCAGGCCACCCAGATCCCGGGTTGCTATAAACAGTTCGCTCTGCAGATGGCAGGCCTGGTCCCAGGTAGCTTCCCGACTTGCAGTCGCGTCCAGCGCGAAAATCAGCCGCCCCTGCCCGCCACCCTGCTTGGGCAATGTGCGAACCTCATTGATAAACTGGTCGATCGCCTGTTTGTCGGATCGGGTGCGTAGCTCTTTATCGGACATAGGCTCCTGAAAATCACGGCGGCTGAAAAAACTGACGCTAAAATAGTAGGGCATAGATCGCGCAATTCACAGGTTTGGCTCTTTCAGTTGGCTCCCCAGAGCACGCTGGGAACAAAGCAACGCACACGGCCATTGGCTGGTAGACCTGCCTGTTCTGATGCAGTGGCAGAGCCCGGGGCAGGTTTGGGCGTTCCGGGTGGAACGAAACGGGGACCGTTGGGCCACGATGGACAAGGACAGGGAAGTAGAAAGCGCGCTCTATTTACGCGAGTGGAGAACCCAACTGACTTATCGGCTGCACCAGGGGGGACAATCCTGGCCAACCATCGTTCTTGGCATAGGAGCCAGTCTGGCTACCCGTGTCCAATACAAGGACCTGAACACGGGCACCGAGGATCTGAGCCTTGGGGATGCCCTGCTGGCAAGCCTCAGGCTCGATTGGTAGATCCAGGTTCCGAGACCGGATCCAAACCGGGTATCAGCCTACCCGGTTGAGTGTTACGTCGATGTTGCCACGGGTCGCGTTGGAATATGGGCAAACCTTGTGCGCTTCATCGATCAGCTGCTTGGCCTCCGCATCGTCCATACCCGGAAGGCTGATGCGCAATTCCACTTCAATGCCAAACCCATTGGGGATCTGGCCGATGCCAACCACGCCTTCAATGGAAGCATCCTCCGGCATCTTGAGCTTGTCGCGACCGGCCACAAATTTCATGGCGCCGATAAAGCATGCGGAATAGCCTGCAGCAAAAAGTTGCTCCGGGTTGGTCCCCTTGCCGCCGGCACCGCCCATTTCTTTCGGGGTTGCCAGCTCTACATCAAGAATGCCGTCTGACGAAATGGCACGGCCGTCACGACCACCGGTTGCTTCTGCATGGGCACGATAGAGCACTTGTTCGATAGACATAACACTTTCCTTTTTCCTTCGAATTTGAACAGAAATACCTTCCGAGGCATTTCCGCGCGACGATTTTCTAAACGACGCGTCGCCCCGTTTTATGCGATAGAAATGGTTAACTGGATCAACCCGCCAGCGCGGCCCGCACTTTCTTGCTCAAATGCCCCATCTCAACGCGGCCAAGCACCTGGGGTTTCAATTCATTCATCACCTTACCCATGTCCTGCATGCCCTGGGCATCCGTTGAACTGATGGCCATCCGAATCAACCCGTCAAGATCATCCTCGCTGAGGGCCGCCGGCATGAACTCCTCAATGATCACCATTTCCGCTCGCTCTTTATCGCCCAGTTCCTCGCGGCCGGCTTCATCGTACTGACTGGCAGCGTCGCGGCGCTGTTTGAGCATCTTGTCCAGCACCTTGAGAACATCCTCGTCGTTGAGCTCGCGGCGCTCATCAATCTCAATCTGCTTCACGGCAGACTGGGCCATGCGCAACGTAACCAGGCGGGTTTTATCCTTGTTCCGCATTGCTTCTTTTACCGCGCTGTTCAGTTGTTCCTTAAGGGTTGCTGCCGTCATTGCTGATCTCCTGTTGTTTGGCTTTGTTCTGGTTTATGGGGACGAATCGGGAATAATGCAAAGGGTGGGAATTCCATGATTCATGCTGCACTGTAGAATGCAGACACCCGAGGAAAGAAAAAGGCGCCAGGAACAATGATTGATTTCCGCAGCGATACTGTGACCCGCCCTACCCCCGAGATGCGCGAAGCCATGGCCAGCGCCGAGGTGGGAGACGATGTCTATGGCGACGACCCGACGGTTAACAGCCTGCAGGCCTACGCCGCCCAGCGGCTCGGCTTCGAAGCGGCCCTTTTTACTGCCACAGGCACCCAGGCTAACCTGCTTGCCATCATGAGCCATTGTGGCCGTGGCGATGAGTATCTCTGTGGCCAGTCCGCTCACAATTACAAGTACGAGGGCGGAGGCGCCGCGGTGCTGGGCAGTGTCCAGCCCCAACCGATCGAGAACGAGCCGGACGGGAGCATTGATCTGGAAAAAGCCCGGGCCGCGATCAAGGCGGACGATTTTCATTTTGCCGTCACCCGTCTGCTCTCCCTTGAGAACACCATCGGAGGCAAAGTACTGCCCCTTGAGTACCAGGCGCAGGCCCGTGCGTTCTGCGACGAACACGGGCTTCTTCTGCACCTGGACGGCGCCCGTATTTTCAATGCCGCCGTAAAATCAAACTGCGATGTCACCGAAATAACCCGGCACTACGATTCCGTCAGCGTGTGTCTGTCCAAAGGCCTGGGCGCACCGGTCGGATCGCTGTTGCTGGGGTCGGAATCATTCATCAAGCGGGCCACCCGGCTGCGCAAAATGGTGGGAGGCGGCATGCGCCAGGCCGGCATTCTGGCCGCCGCGGGACGTATCGCGCTCGAAAAGGGGCCGCTTAGACTGCTCGAGGACCATGAAAACGCCGAATACCTGAGCAACGGCCTGGCAAAGATTCCGGAACTTGAGGTCAACCCGGCCAGTACCCAGACCAACATCGTTTACGCAAGGTGCAAGGCGGGCCAGGCGTCACAGCTGAAAGACTACCTGGCCGAACAGGGCATCCTGATTACGGCCGGAGACCCGATCCGCTTTGTGACCCACCAGGATGTCAGCCGTGAGGATGTCGACACGCTGCTGACGGCCATCCGGCAATTCTACCCGTCCTGACCGGATACTCTCGCTCAAAAAAGGGCCCCTCAATGAGGGGCCCTTCCAGCGTCACCTTATATCAGCCTGGGGTTACACCATCTTGCCTTCGGCAATCAGCAAGCGGCGTTCATGATGAAGGCCTTTGAACAGGCTGTAGGTCATCACCAACAGCACCAGCGTAAACGGCAGCCCGACACTCAGGGCGCCAGCTTGCAGAGCGTTGAGGGCTTGTTCACCGCCAACGAACAGAAGCACCCCGGCAATGGTCCCTTCAGTGACCGCCCAGAAGATGCGCTGGGCTTTCGGGGCATCGGTCTTGCCGCCAGACGTGATGCTGTCAATCACCAGGGAACCGGAATCTGAGGATGTGACGAAGAACGTCAACACCAGAGTGATCCCGATAAACGAGGTGATTCCAGACAGTGAGATATTTTCCAGCATCTGGAACATGGCCAACGACACTTCGGTAAGACCCTCGGAACCCAACACGCCAATCTCGTTCTGGACCTGATTTAGCGCCCCGCCTCCGAATGCGCTCATCCAGAACAGAGTAATGATGGTCGGGATGATCAGAACCGCCGTGACGAACTCACGCACCGTGCGGCCATGGGATACCCGCGCGATAAACATACCTACGAACGGTGACCAGGAAATCCACCAGGCCCAGTAGAAGACCGTCCAACCATGGAACCAGGTGGTGTCTTCCTCGCGGCCAAAGGGATTACTGAGCGAGAACATATTGGACGCGTAGGAGACCGACGTATCCCAGAGCCACTGGAACACGGCGAGTGTGGGGCCGGCAAATATTACAAACAGAAGCAGCAGCCCGGCCATGATCATGTTCGCGTTACTGAGAATCCGGACACCACCATGGATCCCCCGAATCACGGAGAGGGTAGCAACAGCCGTAACGCCGGCGATCACGCCGACCTGAATATTCAGGCCTCCCTCAATATCAAACAGGTAGGAAATACCGGATGCCGCTTGCTGGGCGCCAAACCCGAGCGAGGTTGCAAGACCAAAGATGGTCGCCAGTACCGACACGGTGTCGATGACATTACCGGGCCATCCCCACACCTTGTCTCCCAGAATTGGAAAAAAGGCAGAGCGAATGGTTAGCGGCAGGCCTTTATTAAAGGCAAAAAACGACAGCGAGAGCCCGACAATCGCGTAGATTGCCCATGGATGCAGACCCCAGTGGTACATCGTTGCGCCCATCGCAAGCCGGGCACCCTCAGCAGTGTTTGGCTCAACACCCAGGGGCGTTCCATACCAGTCGGTGTAATAGGCCACCGGCTCGGCAACCGACCAGAACATAAGCCCGGTACCCATACCAGCTGCGAACAACATGGCAAACCAGGACAGCAGAGAGAACTCTGGCTTGGCATCAAGCCCGCCAATCCTAATTTTGCCCACCGGCATGAAAATAAGGGCCAGACAGAAAACAACAAACAGGTTTGCGCTGAGAAGAAAGCCCCAGTCGAACACAGCGATCGCACCATTCTTGGCGCTATCGAGCAACTCCTTTGCACCTGCGGGGAAAATAAGTGTTCCGACAACGAAGGCAACAATCAGGATTGCGGTTAACGGAAATACGATGTTGTGGATATCGAAGCCGAACTTCTCGATATTATCCTGACCGGCTACGTAGTCGGTCTGATAATCGTCTGAAATGACCTCACCCAATGTGAGGACTCCTATGACTGCATAACCCGGCAGTCGGTTGGAAAGTTTACCTCTCTAAGTGCCACCCCAATATTTTGAACTCTAAGAATTAAAATTTCCAACTCTGTTAGACTTGTGCGGTACGAATCCTCGCAACGCCTGAAGGTTCCCGCTGATGAAACTCAACCCCTTTAACACCCGCATCGGTCTGGCTCTGGGAGGCGGCGCTGCCAAAGGCATTGCGCACATTGGTGTGCTGAAAGCGTTTGAAGAAGAGCAAATCAAGATTCATTGCATTTCGGGTACGAGCGCCGGCGCGCTTATCGCGAGCTATTACGCTTTCGGCCGCCCGGCGGAATCCATCCTCAGCATTTGCTCAACACTGAACCTCTCCAAAATCATCAACTTTACCTTTGAGCGCGGCGGGCTGTTCAGCACCAACGCCATTCGGGAGATGATTCACCGCGATCTGGGCGATGTCCGGATCGAGGACGCCGAGATTCCGCTGGCCATCTGTGCCACGGATATCGAAACCGGTGAACAGCTGATCTTCCGGGAAGGCAATCTGGCGGATGTCGTGTGCGCCTCAATGGCGGTTCCCGGCCTGTTTGTACCTGTTGAAATCGATGGGCGGATTCTGGTGGACGGAGGGCTGGTGGAAAACGTCCCCATTTCGCCATTGGCCAAAATGGGTGCTGGCATTACGGTGGCCGTTGATCTCAGCCATGTCAGCCGTTACCCGAAGCCGGACAACACCTTCGATGTCATTTCCAACGCCATCAACATTGGCATCGATTTCAACACCCGCAAGCAACTGAAGCATGCCGACATATCGGTACCTCTGGACCTGAGCGACTACAGCCTTACCAATAACGCCGACCGCGTTGACGAGCTTTATCGGGAAGGCTATCACCCGATGAAGAAGAAGATCCGCCAGGTACTCTGGTACAAACGAATGCATGTTGCCATCAGCCTTCTGAAAACAACGCGAACGTTGATGCCCTTCAAAGTGCCCGAGATTCTGAAGGAGCTCAGGCGCCACGGCTTTGCGGTGCGCAATCGTAATTAGCCACTTAATCACCGCCAGCGGTGAACCAAAACGCTCTTTTCAGACTACTCTTCACACCCGACCATTTTTCAATGCGAACGGAGCTTGCGCATGATTACAGTTCACCACCTCAACAATTCCCGCTCACAGCGCGTTCTCTGGATGCTGGAAGAACTGGGTGTTCCCTACGAGATCAAGCATTACCAGCGAGATCCCAAGACCATGCTGGCCCCCGAAAGCCTGAAAAAGGTGCACCCGCTTGGAAAATCCCCGGTGATCACAGACGGCGAACTGGTGGTTGCCGAATCCGGTGCCATCATCGAATACCTGGCGCACACCTACGGCAAAGACACCATGCTCCCGGAGAGCGGGGGGCAAGCCTGGCTCGACTACACCTACTGGTTGCACTACGCCGAAGGCTCATTGATGCCGCCTCTGGTGTTGCGCCTTGTCTTCGAAAAGGTCAAAACCAGCCCGATGCCGTTCTTTGTTAAACCTGTCGCCAAAGGCATTTCGGACAAAACCAACGAGATGTTTATAGGCCCGATGATCAAGACCCACCTGGATTTCGTGGAAAGCCATCTGGCGAAGAACACCTGGTTCCTGGGGGACAAACTGAGCGCGGCGGACATCCAGATGAGCTTCCCGCTTGAGGCTTCCGTAGCCAGGGGCATCGTCGGCAGGAACCGGCCTCACATCAGCGGATGGGTCAAACGCGTTCATGCCCGACCGGCTTATCAGAGGGCGCTCGAGAAAGGCGGTGATTACGACTTCGCCTGAAGACCGGCGATCCGATTGCTGCTAAAAGGAGTATCAAATACTGAATTCACGGATGGAGATACTGGAATGAAAGAAGTTCGCAGAACCACGCTACCCGTTGTGGAAATGGCGAAAAGCAACGAAGAGTTCCGGCAGGTATTATGGACCGGAGATCATACGCAACTCGTTCTGATGGCCATTCCCGAAGGCGGCGAGATTGGCGGCGAAGTTCACGAGGGACATGATCAACTGCTTTATTTCGTCTCGGGCGAGGGAGAAGCGACAATCGGCGAAGCGAAGGTACCTGTAATGGCGGGCGACGTCAGCATCGTGCCCTCGGGTACCTTTCACAACTTCCGTAACACCGGCAACGGCATGCTCAAGCTTTACACAACCTACTGCCCACCAGAGCACGCCCCGGGAACCGAGCATGAAACCAAGCAAGAAGCGGATGCCGCGGAATGAATCCGCGGCCTACAGTCGCTTCAAGAAATTATCCAATGCCTGATTAACCGGATCCGGGTGCGAAAGATTTGCAGCATGCCCGGCACCGGGAATCACGATCAGTTCGGCATCCTACGCTCTTAGCAGTCTGTCCATCTGCCAAGAGGCGCTCGGCCAGGCCATGGTCTAACCTTGATCCTGCATCTCGTTGACTGCTGCCTTTTCTGGCTCAGGAAGCGTACACCCAAAACAAAAACAGGAACCGGGGACCGTATAATTTTTGATTACATCATTGTAGGTGGCGGATCGGCTGGCGCCGTGATGGCGGCGCGATTGAGTGAGGACCCTGATGTCAGCGTCTGTCTCCTGGAGGCAGGTGGCAAGGGCGATCACTTGTTGACCCGCGCGCCAGCTGGTGTAGTCGCAATCATGCCCGGCCATGGCAAGATCAATAACTGGGCGCTCAATACAGAGCAGCAGCCCGAACTGGCTGGGCGTCGAGGATTCCAACCCAGAGGCCGTGGGCTGGGTGGTTCCAGCCTGATCAACGCAATGCTTTATGTGCGTGGACACAGGGCGGATTATGATGGATGGGCCGAGCTGGGTTGCGACGGATGGGGATGGGACGATGTTTTGCCCTACTTCCGCAAAGCGGAATGCCATGAAGGTGGAGCCAGCGAATACCACGGGGCCGATGGCCCACTGCATGTTTGCAAACAGCGATCACCAAGGCCCATTTCCGAAGCCTTTATCGATGCGGCTAAAGAGCACGGCTATCCCGCAAGCGACGATTTCAATACCGGCGACAACGAGGGCGTTGGCCTCTATGAAGTTACCCAGTTTCATGACACCGAACGCAATGGTGAACGCTGCTCCACCGCTGCGGCGTATTTGTATCCGATCATGGAACAGCGCAACAACCTAAAGGTTGTGACCGGTGCCCGTGCGACCCGAATTCTTTTTAACGGAAAACGTGCTTCCGGCGTTGAGTATCGACTCAAGGGCCGATCGCTCTCGGCCTCAGCAAACCGCGAAGTCATCCTATCCGCCGGTGCCTTCGGTTCACCGCAGTTACTACAGCTATCCGGAGTGGGAAATCCCGACGACATCCTCCCGCACGGTATTCCCATGATTCACGAACTGCCGGGTGTCGGCCGAAATCTGCAGGATCATCTGGATTTCATTCTGGCCTACAAGTCCGGGGATACCGATAACTTTGGCTTCAGTTTAACGGGCATGAAAAACATGCTTCGCCATTCCCTCCAATGGCGAACGGATGGGACGGGTATGATTGCCTCGCCCTTTGCAGAGGGGGCTGCATTCCTGAAGTCTGACCCGGAGCAGGACAAGCCAGACCTGCAGCTGCACTTCGTCGTCTCCATCGTGGAGGATCACGCCCGTAAACTGCATTGGGGACACGGCTTCAGTTGCCACGTCTGCAACCTGCGGCCGAAATCCCGAGGGCGTGTTTTTCTGCTCAGCGCCGACCCAATGACCGATCCCGGCATCGACCCCAACTATCTGTCCGATCCAGACGACCTGAATCTGACTATCAAAGGCGCAAAAATCACCCGGGAGATTCTCGAAGGGCCTGCACTCTCGCCGTACCGACAATCCGAAATGTTCGGCGTTCACGACGGCATGAGCGATGAGGAATGGGAACGCCACATTCGCGCCCGCGCGGATACGATCTATCACCCGGTAGGCACCTGCAAGATGGGCATAGATGATCTGGCCGTGGTTGACTCCAGCCTCAAGGTTCACGGACTTGAGGGTTTGCGGGTGGTCGACGCTTCAGTCATGCCGACTTTGATTGGTGGTAACACCAACGCCCCGACGATCATGATTGCTGAAAAGATCGCCGATACGATTCGAACCCACGGATAAAGGCCTCACTACAGGTGGCAAAATGACAACAACAGAAAAACCAGTTGCTCTAATCATCGGGGCCGGCGACCACCTAGGTTCTGCCATCGCCCGGCGCTTTGCAAAGGAAGGCTTCCACCTTGTGGTCACCCGCAGGCGCGGGGATCTTGATCTTCTCAGCTCGGAAATTCGGGCTCTCGGCTCGAGCGCGACAGCCATCCACTCCGATGCAAGGGACGAAGACCAGGTCATTGAGCTGGTTGAGCGCGTTGAGTCAGAGCATGGCCCAATACGGGTGGCCGTCTTCAACGTGGGCGGAAACGTTCGATACGATATCTGCGAGACCAGCACCCGGGTCTACCGGAAAGTCTGGGAGATGTGCGCACTGGCCGGGTTTCTGGTCGGGCGCGAGGTCGCAAAGAAAATGCTGCAACGCAATGAAGGCACACTCCTCTTTACCGGCGCCTCCGCCAGCCTCCGCGGCGGACGCGGCTTTGCGGCCTTTGCCGGCGGCAAGCATGCACTGCGCGCCCTGGCGCAAAGCACGGCAAGGGAATTAGGCCCGCAAGGGATTCACGTCGCTCACGTGGTGGTGGATGGCCTCATCCGCAATGAAGCCACGGCAGAATTTTTGCCGGACCTCTATGCGAGCAAGGGCGAGGACGGCATTATCGAGCCCGACGACCTCGCGGAAATCTATTGGCAGCTACACAACCAGCCACGCTCAGCCTGGACTTTCGAGCTCGATGCGCGGCCTTTCTCAGAGAACTGGTAACGCCCCGGAGAAGCTGTGTCGGACTATCAGGAGCCGGGTATCAGCCGGCTCCTGTCGTTCCTAGACGTAGAAGTCCAGCTCCTCCTGGGATTTCAGAAGATCCCGCATCTTGATCGGGTCGTCACCGAAGAAGAACACAAGCCCCCAGTGAGTACCAAAAGCGGATCGGTCCGGAACTGTTTCCTCGGCAGGGGCCACCAACTCGTGCGACTCAAAGTAAGGATGCTCAATGCACTCTTTGGGCATTTCCAGCTTGCTCACTACTCGGCGTCTCGGATAAACACCGAAGCAACCGGCATAACCTTTGGCATCGACCACTTCGCGGGGGAAGAAGGCATCGACCTCTTCCTTGGTGCTCTTGGGATCAAACACCAGCATGGAAGCCTGGTAGGCATTGAATCCATACGCGCGTTCAATCAATTCGAAGGCCTTGAACCCGGGTGGACGGTACGCAACTTCGCCAAAGTACATGGTGCCGTCGCTGGTTACGAAGTACTCCGGATGGATCAGACCGAACTGAATATCAAATGTTTTGACCAGCAATTCGATCTGCTTGGTGATTGCTTCGCGCCAGCTTTCAAGTTCCTTCGTGGCAGGAACAAACACCGAGTAACCCAGGGTGACGTACTCTGAAATATTCAGAAACTTGATTTTGCCATCGTGGATCCAGGCCTCAACAGCGAATTCCCAGCCACTCAGATGACTTTCCATGAGCAGGGGGTATTCCTCGTCCGGAATCGTATCGATTTCTTCCAGCGTGCGGATCATGCGGTGACCCAGGCAGCCGGCTTTATCGAAGGCCTTCACGTGAATCGGATCGTCCGGGTCACCATCCAGTTTAAGCAGAGTCTGGTTAACCCGCTTCATGAAGCGAATGATGTCATCTTTTTCGTGGGCTTCTTCGAAAATCCCGACGCGAATACCACCAAGCTGGGCCCGACGTTTCATCAGCGCCTTGTCCCGGAACAAAATGGATTGGCCGTACATACGCGGATTATTCAACAGAACAGAGTTGATCGCGCCTGACCATTCCACCGTTTCCTCGAACAATGGGATTGCGACATCCACCCCTTCGGCTTTCAGCTTTTCAGCGATTTCCATTGACCGATCGTTCAGGCGAACAAAATCCCAGGGGATGAAGGGAATATTGTTGGCCGTGCAAAAATCGGCAGCCCAATCCGGGGCAACCACGATATAGCGGCGATCGAACTTCTGAGCCGCCTTGATCGCATTAATACTCCAGCCAAGAAGAGCAATATAGCCCTTGTTTGGGTCCTTGGGTGTTTCCGTTCCCAGAACCGAGTCCATGGAGGGATCGCGCCAGGCCAGCACTTCCTGCGACATTTTGGATTTCGGTGTGATCGCCATAAGTTACCCCTTTATATTCGAAATAACGCAAAGGGCATTGGCAACAACCCGATGCGTCAGACCAGAGTGTCCCAGCCAGACGCGGAAATTAGTTTCCATACACAACAATTTAGACCCTTACAGGCCAGGAAGCGAGCCTGTCCCTCCACTATCAAGACGATTGCGAAAGGATCTGGAGTCACAAGATGCAAGCATCCGAAGGGCTGCCTGCAAGGATTTTCCGTTTTATCCCCGTAGCCTGTAGAAAGGTTCGAGAACCGGCTTCAATCCTTTTGCATCGTCAATGAACAGCTGCAGATGCGGGAAGGGAATCTCTATACCGGCGGCATCCAGGGCTTCTTTCATCTGCTCGAGAATATCGGCCATGATTCTGGGCCGAACATCCAGGTTATCCGGCGTTATCCACACTTTGACTTCGAGGTTCACTGACGAATCACCGAGGCTTTTGAGCAAAACACGGGGCTCCATGCCAGCGCCCTGCAAAACTTCGGGATGTGCCAGCAAAACCGGCATCAGCACTTCCCTCGCCGCCTTCGCAGATTCCTTGTAAGCAATCCCCACGGGAATATTCAGGCGTGTCACGCCCTCTGCGCTGTAATTGATGATATCCGTGGAGGCAACACTGTCGTTTGGAATCATCGTGAAGATATTATCCCGGGTTCGCAGCCAGGTGGTTCGCAAGGCAATCTTCACCACTTTGCCTTCCTGTCCGTTGATGGTGACCCAATCACCGATTCGAAAAGGCCTTTCAATGAGCAGGGTGATTCCCGCAATGAAATTGGAGAGAGTGGATTGCGCTGCAAAACCAACGGCAATACCGACGATGCCCAGACCGGCGATAATCGACACCACATCGAAACCGAACTGGGCAAGCACCGTCACCACCGCAAGGGTTGCGGCGATAACCGCAAACAGATTCTCGACCAGTTGCCGGATGGAAGGATCCATTCGATAGCGTGAAGTGCCTTCCTTGATCAGACGCCGGAAAACTACCCAGACCACGTAGAAACCGAGGACCATGAAACCTGCCCTCGCCATCGCCTTGAGAACCTCAGGAGAAACCCCGAATTGCGCAAGAATAACTATCAGCGCACCCAACCCGGCCAGATAGCGCAGGCCGCTGCGCATCTGGATGTAAAGAGGGGTTTTGGTTCGCCGCTCACCAAGACCCAGCCTGATGGCAGCGATCAGAATCAGATAAACGCCCAGGAAGACGCCAAGGTAGATTACAGAGACCAGCAGCTGGCCAAGTACCTGTACCAGCAACGCCCCCCAGTCGAGATTCTCGCCTGACACTGCCTGAAAGGCATCGCCAAGATTTCGACGGAGCTGCTCAATCAAATCTGCACCGAATGATTCCATCATGATCTGCACGACACCTTTGCTGTCCGTACATCAAGTAAAGGCGCGAATGGCATTTTGCTCAAATGCCGATCCGAGCCTCTTTGAAGCGTATGTGCAAGTTACATTGACTGGTCACTCTGCAAGGTGCTCAATATAAGAACGACGACCTTGTGGAGGAGACAACGATGAAATGAATTGTGCTCGCAGTAATTGTCGCGATCATCGCCGTCTGGCTGTATCGGGGCAAACGCAAAAACTATATTGAAGATCCTGATGTGAAAACATTCGATGAGAAAGACTACTACCTCACATCGAATGACAACGCCTCAGATGACGAGTCCTCCCCCGATCAGAGCAATCCTCGTCACTGAGATGGGCGTTACTTTTTCAGGCTGATCTGCTTTGAACCCGTGGGGGATACTTGTCCGCTTTTGCCCTTGCCGACGTATTCCACAGATCCGCCCGCTTTCAAAAACGCGGCTGTCTGTTCTTCAATGGCAGCAGAAGTCAGGGTTACTTTCTCGGGTTTCTTGCTCATAGTGATATCCAGGTCGGGATGGCTTAATTAATATCGTCAGCCTTCCATTATACCTGAAGTGGCTAAAAATTGTTCGCTCCCTATAGACTACGCGCTTCACGCGCCTCAGCCAGGCTCCCCTTGTTCTCAACATTTGTATAACCGGCACGCTCCAGAGCCGATTTTGCTTTACCTGCCCTGTTGCCACTGCGGCAATAAAGATTAATCTCGGTGTCTTTGTCCGGGAACCTCTCGGTAACCTCCGCAACGATCTGGTCATGCGGAATCAGCGGGTCTCCATCTATGTGGCTTTGCCGATGTTCTGCCTCTGTGCGGACATCGATCCACACGGGCTTTGCATGCGCTACTATCGGTGCCAGCGCAAGTGATAGCAGGATTAGCACCGCTTTCACTGAAAAAGACACTCTCATAACCAACTCGCTCCCTATTTTGAGACTCTACAATTAGTCTATACGGGTAAACTTACCGGAGGAGTTCACCGCATGGAAACCGCTGACATCTTCCTGTCGCTGCTGTTTGGCTGCATCGGTTTCGCCTATTTCATGTATGGCCGGCGCAGGAAAAACATCGTCACCCGCTACTGCGGCATTGCCATGATCCTGTATCCCTACCTGGCCAGCAGCGCCTGGGAGATGCTGGCAGTGGGTGTAGGGCTCATGGTTGTGCCACGGTTTGTCGAGTTATGAATAGTGTGGGCTCAGCTCAAGCTCTAGAGGCGCTCAATAGCCTTGAGCAAAGAACTGAAGGCTCTGGAAAAGCTGCGCTCAGCCAATCGGTCCATTACCCCACCCAGCAGCGGCACCTGCACATGCCCTTCAGAAACCCAGGTAACCCGGGTCTGCTCACCTTCTGGCTTTAAAACAATCTCTCCCTTCGTGTGCTGAACGGCGAACGGGCTCGATTTTTCAATTTGATAATGCATTCGGTTTGGCCTCTCGAACCGGGTAATACGCTCAGTGAGCTCGAGCCGGCCCGCTCCGATAATTCTCAGGGCGCCAGTGCCATTTTTCTCGTCTCTACCCTCTTCAATCAGTAAAGACTTGCTAACCCCTGGAAACCGGGAATAGCGGGCGTGGTCGGAGATGGCTTCAAAGACTGACTCGATATCCTTCTCGAGAACTCGTTCGACATGAATGCGAAACATGGCTACTCCTCAACTGTGGGCTCACGGACAGGATACGCTCCCACTCCATCAAACGAGTGGGATTTGTCAGAATACCCCTGTCTCGGCCAACTGCCGAATGATCTGAATCGTCTCAATGTCTGTGGCCAAATAGGCCTGTTCAAGATACTGGTCATAGGGCATCGAATCACCGCGGTTCTCGATGCTCGCTGTTTCATACCGGAAACGGACAAACAGTGATGCCGGCTCGGGCTCTTCGATATCCATGACAAGTGTTGCGGCCGGGAGGGTGGCCGTTGGCTGAGTCCGGTACTCTATCCTCGCCTCGTGCCAGAAAGTAACTTCATCGACCACCTGCAGTCCCGGCAGCTGGAGGCTACGCTTCAGGTAAGCCGGGCCCTGATCCAGAATCTCGTAATCATAGACACCAACGAGGAACTTGTCCGGGCGCCGGGCCCTGAGCACCAGCCCCTCCCACACCTGGAATCGGGTCAGAACCGGTAGCTCTGGCTTGGTCAGGTCGTTTATCTGAACGATATGCTCGAACGTCATCTGGCCTCCTTTCGGGTGCATCGCAAGGCACGGTTTCAATCGCTCGCTTTTTTGCGATGAATGCCGGGTTATTAAAGTCCGATTCACGGTTTGGGTACGCGTTTAAAAAGTTAACAGCCTACAATTCAAAAGGATGACCACTGATATGGTCCCAGTGCAAACTGATAGTCAAATAATTCGTAAAAGGGAACTTTAAATCCCAGTGAACTATCGCCAACTCTTTCTTGCTCTGATCCTCGGAATCCTCGCCCTTGCGCTCTGGTTGAGCCCAGAGTTCAAACAGATTGCCGCCGGCGTTGCCATTTTTCTGTTCGGCATGCTCTCGCTGGAGAACGGGTTTCGCCAGTTTACCGGTGGTTTTCTCGAGAGCGTGCTGCGTCGTACAACCGATACGATTCCGAAAAGCCTCGGTTTTGGCATCGTCAGTACCGCCATCATGCAGTCCAGTTCCCTGGTATCGGTGATCACGATCTCGTTTTTGAGCGCCGGCTTGCTTCCGCTGATCACGGGTATCGGCATTATCTTCGGCGCCAATCTCGGCACTACGACCGGCGCCTGGTTGTTCGCCACCATCGGTATGAAAATGAGCCTTTCGGCCTTTGCTTTGCCGATGCTTGTCTTTGGCGTGGTACTGAATTTCCAGCAACCACGAGCCTGGAAAGCCTTCGGTGCAGTTCTCGCCGGGCTCGGGTTTCTGTTTCTCGGCATCGATTTCATGAAGGCGGGATTCGAAAGTTACGAGTCGGCTGTCGATCTGCGCGAGTATGCAATGGACGGTGTCGCAGGACTTCTTGTCTACACAGGCCTCGGAATTCTGGCGACCGTCGTGATGCAATCCAGCCATGCGACGCTGGCGCTGACTCTGGCCGGTCTGGCCACGGGGCAGATTACCTATGAAAACGCTCTGGCCCTGGCCATTGGTGCGAATATTGGCACAACCGTCACCGCGCTGATCGGTGGTCTGGGTGCAAATATCACTGGCAAGCGTCTGGCAGGCGCCCATCTCCTGTTCAACGCGGTAACGGCGGTGATTGCCCTGGTGCTGATCGAGCCCCTGCGTTGGTCAGTGGATGCCCTGTCAGCGCTCATGTCGATCGCCGACGATGACTATACGATCAAGCTCGCGTTATTCCACACCCTGTTCAACTGCCTTGGTGTTGCCATCATGCTGCCACTGATATCGAGAATGGCACGGGCACTCGAGCGCTGGCTGCCAGAGCGAGAGGAAGAGGTCGCCGCACAGCCGCGGTACCTGAATCAGGCTGCGATGGACTCACCCGATAGTGCAAACGCGGCAGTGCGCAGGGAGGTCTGGCACCTGTTCGATCAAGCCTTCGTTATCCTTGCCCATGGCCTCCACCTGCACCGCGAAAATATTCGCCAGAGCGATGACCTTGAAGCGATGATTAACAATTCCCGGGAACGCATCGATATCGACATCGACCTGATCTACCGACAGCGAGTAAAACGCCTGTACAACGCCATTCTCGACTTTATTTCCGGGCGAATGACCCGGGAGTCGCCGGCCAACTCCACCGAATCGCTTTATCGTCTTCAGCATGCTGCCGCGGAGATGGTCGAAGCCATCAAGCATGTCAAACACCTACGCAAGAATCTCACAATTTATATGGCGTCGGATAACGCCACGATTCGCAAAGAGTACAACGAGCTTCGACTGCGAGTCGCGATGGTACTGCGTGAGACCCATCGTTTTTACGAAGGCCGGTTTGAGGATGCCAGCGCAGCAATACTGGAGCTCGACGAGATCGCTGTGCGTGCACGAGTAGACCGCGAATCGATGGTCGGTCGTGTCACAAAACTCCTGGGTGCAAAACGGATTGATGCCGCCATGGCTACGTCTCTGCTAAACGACTCTGCCTACGCCAGCGAAACCGTCGATGCTATTCTGACAGGAACCCGCGAGCTCCTGACTGCCATGGATGTTGAAGCCGCTCGAACCACAGAGGAGCTGTCGGTGAGCGACGCAGGGCGGGCAGAAGTCATGCCATGACGAATTCCGATTAAGCTTTAAACAGAGAGGACGGAACAGTGGGTTTCAAGGATCTTGTGGCGAAGCTTGACGATATTCTGGGCGACCATGACAAGGGTAAGTCCCTGGAGCTTGAAGAACTGAAGCGGCTTGAAGAGCGGCTGGTGGAGAAACAGGAGAAATACCGCGACCGACTGACTTCCGGCGCCCCGGGGGAAACACCCGCTCAAACAGAAGTTCGCCTGCGAGTCGTTGAGGCGCAACTTGCCAAACTGAGAGAGCTTATGGAAGAAGCATCCCCCTGATCGTGAAGAAAAGCATAGCCGCTAACAGTCCCGATAATGGAACGGTGACAATCCAGGCAGCCACAATCCTGAACACCGCTGATCGCTTTACCAGCTCCTGGCGATAAACCTTTTTCAGACCCTTGCGATCGCTTTTCGAGATCGGTGCCGTGCCACCATTATTCCTCTTGAGGTTCTGTAGAATTTGCCCCTTCTCCTCAAAGGAAGCTTCCTCGAACTCCTCCAGCACCCGCTCTACTTTCTCCCGGTCCTCTCCGGCATAGTGCGCCTCGATCTCATCAATCTTCTGGCGATAGGTCGTTTTGAGATGTTCGCGCAAAAAGCCAACGCCAAACACACCCCCTATCGCAATATGCGTTGAGCTCACCGGAAGGCCTAACTGACTGGCAACGATAACCGTAACCGCCGCAGCCATCGCTACGCAGAAAGCCCGCATCCGGTCGAGCTCCGTTATTTCCGAACCTACCGTGCGTATGAGCTTGGGGCCAAACAGTGCCAGGCCAAGCGCGATACCAAGTGCACCCACCAACAACACCCAGCTGGGAATCGCGGCCTTGGACGCTATTCCGCCCTGAAGCACGGCTTCATTGATCGCGGCCAGCGGGCCGACTGCGTTGGCAACGTCATTCGCGCCGTGGGCAAAGCTCAGAAGCGCGGCCGCAAAAATCAGCGGGATAGTAAAAAGGCCATCAACGCCCGCCTTGCTGTTTTCCACCTCGGCGGAGTGGCGGTGAATCAACCATTTTGTAAGCCACCACACGATGGCTCCGACGATTGCCCCCAACCCAACGGCGGGGAGTAACCCGATCTCGACAATCTTGCTTAATCCCTTCAACGCCAGATAGGTCGAAAAGACCCAGGCCATGATTGCAACGAACAGGGGAACGTTGTGTTTCGCAGCTTGGGCAATATCCCGCTTGTAGGTAATCCGGCGCTTGATAAGGTATAGAGACAAGGCTGCAATGGCACCGCCAAGCACCGGGGAAATAACCCAACTGGCAGCGATCTGGCCGAACTGGCCCCAATCAACAATGCCCGAGCCTCCGGCAGCGATGCCCGCACCCATAACACCACCAACAATTGAGTGTGTCGTGGAGACTGGCGCGCCCACGTATGTGGCAACATTCAACCACAGTGCAGCAGCCAGCAAAGCGGCTATCATGAGCCAGATGAAGGTGTCGGCATCGCCAATCAGGGCAGGATCAATAATCCCCTTTTTTATCGTGCTCACCACATCGCCACCGGCGATAAGCGCGCCGCTGGCCTCAAAGATCGCGGCAATGGCGATTGCACCCGCAAGCGTAAGAGCCTTGGAACCGACGGCAGGGCCTACGTTATTGGCGACATCGTTTGCGCCAATATTCATCGCCATGTAGCCGCCGATCATGGCCGCTGCCACCAGCATGACCATGTTTGGCGCATCCGCCCCTATCGAGCGGACATACAACATGATGCCGACAATGAAGATCACGGCCACACCGAGGCGAAGCACCTCGGCGCGCCCATAACGGGTTGCCCGTTCTATGGCATTGATCTGCTCCAGCTCCATCAGCCTACCGCCAAGGTGTCCATCATTGGTGCGATAACCGGTGACTTACCGTTCGCTTCAATACAATGTAGACCAAAGCCAGAAAATTTTGACCGGTTTTGCGCACGGCGAAGGAGCCGACAATAGCCAGCGGGCCGTCAGATTGAAGTTTTGAATATCGGGATTGCGTCTAGCCTGTGCAGGATGTGTTTAACTATAACCAACCATTACCAGAGGATAGTCTTTCTTGACCTCGAAATCCTGGCTAAGCCATTTGCGCCCCCACAAGATACCGTTTCGGCGCCGATTCGCCCGAGCGTCCGTCGCCCTTATCTTTCGAACCACAGAAAACGGCGGCAAGGAGTTGCTCTTTATCCAGCGGGCCCGTCGGGAGGGTGACCCCTGGTCTGGCGACATGGCTTTCCCGGGCGGCCGCCTGCAACCTGAAGATGCATCTGCACGAGCCGCTGCCGAGCGGGAAACACTGGAAGAAACCGGCATGAATCTGAGGCGCCACGGCCGCTTTCTCATCCGGCTGTCCGACCTGGTCACCCGCCATCACAGCCGCTGGCGCCCGATGGTGGTCACCCCCTATGTGTTCGAGTGGCGCGGACCGAAGTCGGTCTCGACGAATCACGAAGTCGAGCGAGCGGTCTGGGTGCCGATGGACTACCTCGGCGCAGACGCGAACCAGGGCCGACTTTCCTGGCGCACGCCCCTGGGCACACTCAACATGCCCTGTTGCCGTTACCAGGATGCCTGCATCTGGGGATTAAGCTACAGCATGTTGCAGGAGCTATTGGCATTGGCCCCTGACAAGAATGAGAGTTCGATCCATGACCGTTGACCGTAATCGCCTTGCCGCTCTCGCTGCGGAACCTCATTTCTATCGGGGCAGGTACCGCAACCTGGAGCCAGTCCCCCGACATGGCATTGGCGATTTTATGCGCTGGCAACTGGCCCCGGGCCGCAACTTCCCGAAGGGAAAACGCTTCACGCTGCTGCGGCCAGATACGCATTCCCTGATGAGTCCGCCCGAAGAACCACAACTGGTCTGGCTGGGTCACGCCTCGTTCCTGTTCCAGTATCGTGGTCTGAACGTGCTCACCGACCCGGTACTGTCGGAACGCGCCAGCCCCTTTCAACTGGTCGGGCCGAAGCGTTATACACCGCCGGCCCTGACGGTAGCAGACATGCCGCCGATTGATTTGGTGCTGATTTCCCACAACCACTACGACCACCTTGATGAAAAAACCGTGCGCCAGTTACACCGGCGCTTCGGAGACAACCTGCGCTGCTGCCCATTGGGGCCTACGACCCGCGCTGGTTCATGGCGCCGGTGCACGTGGCCCCGGAAGAGGCGGTGAGCATTCATCAGGATATCGGTTCCCGACAGTCGGTGGCGATGCACTGGGGCACGTTCGTGCTCACCGACGAGCCCATGGACGAGCCACCCCGACGGCTAAGAGCCGCCCTGGAGCGACAAGGGCTGAACGAAACGAACTTTCGGGTGATGCAGCACGGGGAAGTCTGGTCGCCGGCTTCGAACTTATAACCTGACGACGCCCTCTCCCTGATCGTGCAACCAGCGCCGCCAGTCGAGGGCCAGCATGCTTACACCACCAATGTAATTGTCGTTGACCAGATAATAGGAGATGGTGCGATCTCCCCGATTAAAGTTGTGCATCAGGCGCACCACAAAGTTTCTTCGGGTAGGTTTGGACATCAGGAAATACACGAACTGGCCAGACTGGGCCCGCAGGCTTCCGCGCCCCGACAGATCAGAATGTCGCCACTTGTTGCTTGGCAGCTTCAATAGCTGATCGATGCCCGCCAGACGGCCCTGTTCAAGTGCCTGATCAACCACCCACTGATTTTCACGGTGGCGCTCAAAATACAAGCCGGATTCATCGCGCTCAATGGTCTCCATCTGCTCTGCCAACCCTTCGTTCAGCCAGGCTGGCGCATAGGGAACGATGGTATCGACAACCGCATGACTCACTTCGTGCTTGATGGTTTTGAAGGTGAGATTTCTGTTTTTACGAACATAGACGACGATCTGGTGTTCGGAAGGTATGTAAAGCCCGTAAGAGGCAACAGCCATCCCCCTGTTCCGACGGACGAGGTAGTTACGGTATGCCGCGCTGTCTTTGAGAATCAGAATATTGACCGGCACCGTCCGGTGCATATCAAAAGACATCACCCGGTCGAAGAACTCATAGACGTTGTTAACGCCTTCAACGATCTGCTGGTGTTCCGCTTCGCTCAGCTCAACATCAACAGTTCTGATATCGATCTCAAAACGCGACCATTCCGAGGCACGTGGCTTAACATTGACCACTTCCTGCGCGACCCGGTGATCCTGCCGATCGCCGAAATGCACCTGGCCGTTTTCATCCACCCATTTATAGATCTTTGCAGAAACCGGGCACGCAGCCATCATAAACAGCGTTAAAACCACCACTGGATAAACGGCTTTCCTTAACCTTTTAATCACTGCGCCTTACCCGATAAAAATTGAAAGTTAGTCTCGAAACCCAAAATGGTTCGGCGAAAGAACGGTGCCGCCAACACCGGTAGATTTAGTGTAACGCCATTTTCGATCAGGTACGCAGTTCAATAATCTCACCAGTCACACCGTTTTCATTCACTACAAGCCGCCCCACCGTAATCGGCAAAGTAAAGCGCCTGGGGCCTGCGCCACCGGGATTGAAGTACAGCACATCGCCAATCCACTCGTTGCGGGGTTTGTGGGAGTGGCCAGCAATCACCACGCGGTAGCGGCCTTGCGGATCGAAGTCGAGGGTTTTGACATCGTGGAGCATGTAAAGGGCCTGGCCGAGAAACTCCAGATCTCGAGTGTCGGGAAGCTCGGCTGCACGGCCGGATTTATCGATATTACCGCGGATGGCAATGACCGGCGCGATCGCCTCGAGCGCGTCCAGAACGTCGTCCCGCCCGACATCGCCGGCATGCAGGATGACCTCCGAGCCCTTCAAGGCTTCCAGGGCTTCTGGACGCATTTTGCTATGGGTATCTGCAATCACGCCGATCTGCATGCCTGCCCTCACATGCTTAGTGGTGATGCCCGCCCGGGCCATGCGCGTGGCCGTGGGCTATCTCTTCCGAGGTCGCGGCGCGCACGTCAATCACCTCAATATCAAAGGTCAGGGTTCTGCCGGCCATCGGATGGTTGGTGTCCACATCGGCAAATTTGTGGCCCACCTTCGCAACAACCACGTGGCGAGGCCCCTGCTCGGTCTGAACCTGAGCAACCATGCCCGCCTTCCAGCGTTTGGCCCCCATCAAATGCTTGATCGGCACCCGCTGGATGGCATCGGGCTTGCGGGGCCCATAGGCTTTATCGGGAGTGACAGTCACACTGAAGGTATCGCCGGCATCGCGACCTTCCAGGGCTTCTTCCAGGCCCTTGATGATGCCGCCATGGCCATGCAGGTAGGCGTTCGGCTCGCCGCCGTGGGAGTCTTCAACAGCGTTGTCTTGCTCATCACGAACGCTGTAGTGGAACAGGACGACCTGATTCTTTTCAATTGGCATAGGGTTCTCTTCGATGATTTTAGATACGCCATTATAACGAGCAGCGGAGCTGACTGCAGGCAAGTAAAAGCAGGACAGGAAAACCGGGCCTAAACTTCATTCGCCTTCCGAAACTGCCCCTGATAATCAAAAACCCGTTCCTGCACCTGCCAATAGTGCTTCTGCTTACGCGCAATCACGAAATCCGGTGCCGGCAATAAGGCCTCCAGCTCAAGCACCTCATCCGCTGAGCTGAACTCTTTCGGGGCCTGGCTATTGGCAAAGCGACGCCCGAACATTTTATTAAAAACAGCGCGTTGGCCCGGCTTGCTGAAATCAAACGACTCGCCGAGTTCTTCCCCATCTTCCCCGTGATAGGTGATCTTCAACTTGCTGCCATCGGCAACCAGCGATATCCCGGCGCAGCGGATGACCATGGCATCCTTGAGTTTCAGCGCATCTCTCAGCTGATCATCCGGGTCGATGATGGCTTTCTGGCACTGGTGGCAGTTACGGGCTGCGATATCATTCTCGGCCCCGCAATGCGGGCACTCCTTGAAGCGGAAACGGTAATCGCACTGCTGCGGGCGTTCATCCTGAACCCTGTCAACCGGCTCCAGCAGCCCCTGACAACGGCGGCCGTAGTGCTCGATCACACGGCCATCACCGTCTGTTTTGCCCCAGAAGATATTGGCAAACCCGCAGCCCGGGCAGAACACCTGCACCGGCTCACTATCAGGGTTCGGTTTCGGCTCCCCCACCTCCGGGTGATGCAGGTTTACATGGTTGCCGGCGTAATCGATCACCAGGCAATCCTGTTTACCCTCATCCAGACGAAGCCCGCGGCCCACTATTTGCTGATAGAGACTCACCGACTGGGTGGGCCGAAGAATGGCGATGAAGTCCACATGGGGCGCATCAAAGCCCGTGGTGAGCACAGACACGTTCACCAGATATTTCAACTGCCGCTGCTTGAAGCGCTGAATCAGCAAGTCCCGATCCTTCAGATCGGTGGCGCCCGTTATCAAGGCAGTTTCGTGTTCTGGCAGGTACCCGGCAACCTCCCGCGCATGCTCCACGGTGGCCGCAAAGATCATCACGCCCTGACGCTCGGCAGCCAACTCCACAACCTGCTCAATGATCGCCCGGGTCACGCGCTTGTGTTTGCTCAGCAGCTGGTTAACGTCCCTCTCGGCGTATTCGCCAAAGCGGTCCTGGGGCAGCGCAGAGAAATCGTATTGCGCCACTGCCGCGTTCACCAGCTCCGGCCGGGTGAGATACCCTCGATTGATCATGTAATTCAGCGGTAGCTCGTAAATGCAGTACTGAAAGGGCTTGTCATCCTCGCCCCGAACAAAGCCCCGATAGTGATAGCGATAGATCCAGCCCATGGCCAGACGGTAAGGCGTCGCAGTCAGCCCGAGCACTTTCAGAGAATCGTTCTGTTGCCGCAAGAGCTCTATGATGCGCTGATACTGACTGGTTTCTTCCCCGCTGACCCGATGGCATTCATCGATAATGACCAGCGAGTATTCGTCCCGAAACTGATCCAGGTTCGCCGATACCGACTGCACACTGGCAAAGGTCACCTGGTGGTGACTTTCCTTCCGCTTCAGCCCGGCAGAGAAAACCCCGCCGGTTAATCCATAACTCTGATACTTTGCGTGATTCTGCTCCACCAGCTCCTTTACGTGGGTTACCACCAGGATCTTTCGCTTCGCGAGACGCGCCAACTCGGCAATAACCAGGCTTTTCCCAGCACCGGTTGGCAGCACGATAACGGCGGACTCATCGGTTTTTCGAAAATGAGCCAGCGTGGCATCAACCGCTTCCTGCTGATAAGGCCGGAGTTTGAAAGGAGCGTTCATTTTGGAGGGCTTACTCGTTCTCAGACAGTGTGTTTCGATTCTTAATGTTCATTGATAAATGCTCATGTGCACAACACTACTGACTGCTATCTTTGAATTGAGGAAGTAGAGGCGTTTGAGCTGACAGATACCCTGAGTTCTCCTCAAGGTCCATTACCACAGATCAGCAACCTGACTGGATTAAAGGAATCAGTCAGGCCTCCGTTTTCCAGTATAAGGAGATATTGCATGAGCAATTATATGTCGATATTGGGCGCCGTCGGGATTGCCGGCATAGCCGTCGCCATCACCGGTTGCGCAGGCTCCGTCGAGCCCCCCACCTCTCAAATGCGAGCCGCCGAATCTTCCGTTCAACAAGCGGTGTCATCCGACGCAAGAAACTTTGAGCCAGTGCTGCTGAATCAGGCCCAGAACAAGCTTGCCGATGCCGAAGAGCTCATCGACGATGAAATGAGCGAAGAGAATTATCAGAGAGCACTGCACCTTTTGGAACAGGCATCCGTCGATGCTCAGCTGGCCGGCGCGCGTGCCGAAACTGCAAAAGCCAGACAGGCTGTGGAAGAGATCAACAGGAACATCGAGTCTCTTCGCCAACGCATGAATGGAAGCCAGTAAGGGCGCCAGCTTAAACAGGAGATTGATATGAACAATCGATACATGATTTTGAGCATGGTTGTCGGCTTTTCCGTCTTCCTGGCCGGATGTGCCAGTACGCCCAAGGACAATCAGATGGTTGATGAAGCAAAGGCGGCCTATGAGGACATTCGAACCGATCCAGACGTTGCCCGCAGTGGCGACCGCCAGCTAAGAAGCGCCAGGGATCAGCTGGCCCGCGCTGAACGATTACTGGAAGAGGGTGCCAGCACCGCGGAAATCGAGCATGCGGCCTACCTGGCCAATCGCCATGCCGAGATTGCCCGGGAGCAGGCCGAACGCGCCAAGCTGCAGCAACAGATAAATTCCGCCGAAGAAAGACGCAAGGAACTGGAGTTGCAGGCTCGCTCTGCACAGGCTCAGGCTGCCCAGCAGGAAGCCGCTGAATTGCGCCGTCAAATGGAGGCTATGCAGGCCGAACAGACAGACCGTGGCATGGTACTTACCCTCGGTGACGTTCTGTTCGACCTGAATCGTGCTGAACTGAAACCTGCCGGGGAAACGACAGTAGGCCGCCTGGCTGACTTCATGGCTGAATATGAAAACCGTCGCGTGCGCGTGGAAGGATACACGGACAGCACCGGAGCAGAATCTTACAACCAACAACTGTCAGAGCGTCGGGCTGAGGCTGTAAGAGAGGCCCTGATGGATAGAGGTATTAATCGCGCCCGGATTGAAGTGCAGGGATTCGGAGAACAATACCCGGTTGCGACGAACGAAACATCCGCAGGGCGCCAACAGAACAGGCGGGTAGAGATAGTGATTTCCGATGCGGACGGAAATATAAAAGAACGTTAGAACGCGAATGCACACCGGAACAGAGTGTTTGCCCAGCAAACAAGTCTGTTCCGGTTTTTCGCAACAGTTGAAAACTTTGCTATGCAGGGCCTCCTAATTAGCGTACTGTCGATCTCGTTGGAAAGATCTAGCAAAGCATTTCACGAATAAGACCTCTTGTGTTGCCACACCTTTTGTCCTGTTTTTGATCCTGCACGTTTTTTTATTTCCCGCATATCGCTGATCAATGATCAATGATCAATGATCACAACGATCCTTTGACGGCACCTTATTGATTAATTTCAGGATAACTATTTATGTCTACAATTACCGGCAACGTTAAGTTCTTCAACGAAGCAAAAGGTTTTGGTTTTATTACTCGTGAAGGCGGCGCAGACGTCTTTGTTCATTACAGCAATATTCAGGGTGGCGGTTTCAAAACTCTGGCCGAAGGCCAGGAAGTTGAGTTCACCGTGACTCAGGGCCAGAAAGGCCCGCAAGCAGAAAACGTTATTGGCCTGTAAATAACAGCCAATACGTGATCAAAAAAGGCAGCCTCAGGGCTGCCTTTTTTATTTGAAAGAAGACGGGCAAGATCGCTGCTGGCACCCTACCCGTTTATTTTCGATATGCCGTTTACCTTGCCGATGAATGTTGCAGTTTACGAGTTCCTGTTAACAGGGCTCTGAGGGGCTGCACAATACAACACGGAAGAGCCCATTCTTGCCGTCTGGCCCCACAAAAGAGCCGTCTGGTTGCAGGCCGGATATACCATCTTCATCAAATCGCAATGACACAATCATTTCGGCCGGCGCAGCCATTTTGAAATCCAGGATTTCGGTCACAACACCGTAATTGACGCCATCAACCGCGAACTGCTGCCCTTCCCTCGCGATCACGCGGGTATAACCTGAAGGGCTAGAGGCAAGCAGCAGACTCTTGCGGTTATTGATGTCCGCCTCATCGCTCGCCCGGAATGCCGCCCAGGATTGCCGGCTGAACGCCAATCTGGTTGTGTTCGAGCCCAAGCTAACAGCAAGCTCCACACCGGAGGCATCCGACAAACCTCGAACGGGATCCCCTTCCTGGAAAAACACCTCCGTGGTGGCACTGGTTCCGTCGTTGGTCCAGACCAGCAAAGCGTCTTCCTGATCCAGGGTGCCGGAGTTGACCAGGAAGGCCACGGAGTCGTCGGCGCCCACATCGAACGAGTTCGCGCCGCCAATAAAGCCGGTGACCTCAAAGAGCGAGCCATCATCCAGCAGGAGCGTCTGCTCGCTACGGCTGATCCGGGTAAAATCACCGTTACCCAGCGAATCAGTGTAGATTCCCCGATTGGCCGGCCCGGAAACCCCTCTAAGGGCGTAGTAGAACACTTCACCGTTATCGGTCAGCAGAGGTCTCGCCGAGTTCAGATTATAAATGAAGTCCCGCGCGGAGCCGCCAGCCTCCCGCACGACTTCCCGATAGCTGCCATCGGCATTGCGGACGTATATACCGGTATCCTCCGAGCCGGCCAGCGCAGTCCCGTCCGCGTTTTGAAGCGACAGCCCAAACACCAGTTGCTCTGCCTGGTTGCTGTCGAAATCGAGGGAACCAAAGTTTTTAGGCTCGAGGTTACCCGGCAGCAACGTCTCGCCAGCCTTGAGCGACTGGGCCTTCTGCCCCAGTCCGGTAATCGTCCACAGAGCGCTACCCGCAGGATACGTCGAGTCATCCGATACCCTGGAAGCATCCGTGTTCGAACCCGGCTTAAAGGTAACGGCTCCATTGCCATCCGAACTGACTAAGGAGAAAATCCGGTTGCCCTGGACGTTTTCGGTGAAATAAATATTTCCCGCATCCAGTGTCGGGAACTCGGTGCCATTCCTCGCAGGGTCGCCTTCCCGGGCGATCACAGACGTTGTGCCGGCATTGCTGCGTAACAGCACCTCATTGTTGATCCCATCGACCTGATCCGTCACCGAGCCCGATTGCTGATTCAGGATACCACCGAAGATGATTTGACCGGTGTTATCGATCAGTACGTTGAAAAAACCGTTGTAGGTAGCATCGCTTGAGGGCAGCGTGGCGTCGTCGGCCTGGATCAGGCTCAGGCCCGCGCCCGAACTGTAGCTGAAAATACCGTCTCTCAAGCTACCGCTGCTGTCCGTTTGATCGGTAGCACCGAGAATTGCGACGGCGCCAGACTGATTAACATCGAACCTCAGCTGGGTGCCAACTTCACCGCTGAACACGGCGCCACTGCCAATGCCCGGCGCCGGATCGCCACTTACCACGATGGGCGTGATCCCGCTGTCCAGGCCATCAACCGTCACTTCACTGGAATCGGTACAGCCCTCACTGTTGCAGGCGGCAACGACATAACGGGCGCCGTTGCGTTCGGTCAGGCTGATATTGTTGGTGTATTCGTTGGCAGTCAGGTCCGAACCTATCTGGGTGAAGCCACTCACGCCGTCCGGGTCTTCAAACACCTGGTAGAAGTCTGCGTCGGCTACTGCCGGCCAGGTAAAAGTCAGCGTCCAGTCATCGTAGGCGGGCGTAACCACTGGCGCGGCTGGTGCGCCAGTGGCTGTGCCACCACCCCCGTCATCACCGCTGCTGTCCCCGGTATCACCGCTGTCAGCGACATCATCGCCACCGACCTCCTCGCTGGAATCTTCCTCAACCAGGTCATCATCATTTGAATCACTGCTCCGTAAGCAGCCCGCCAAGGCAAAGCACACGGCCAAAACGGTTAACACCCTGAGTAACATAACATTCAATGTTTTTATTCGACTGCCTCCTTGTTCGTAAAGCCGCTGCTTTACGCTGTCCGTACCTAGGCTATCGGACATAAACCAGCGGCAGCAGACCGCACCTGAGGGGACCTTGGCCGGCTTTGACTCCCCCATTTGAGGGGGCTATGTTGAAAGAGCGGCAACCCAAGAGCATCAGGACGATCAAATGAAGTTGGGGTTTATTCTGGAAGATCACGCAGGCGCTCAGGATTGGCTGCGCGACGTGCTCAAGGAAGTTTTTCCGGAGATTTCGGTGACCGTTGCCAACCGGCTCACTGAGGCAAGGGATAAACTGTCTCACCTTCAACAGGCGGATCTTGAGCCGGACATTGCTCTGATTGATCTCAGCCTGCCAGACGGTAATGGCATCGACTTTATCCGCGATCTGCGCGAGGCGGTGCCCGAGTGCCTCTGCATCGTGATAACCATCCACGACGACGACCGCCATGTGTTCCCGGCACTACGGGCGGGCGCCAGGGGATACCTGCTGAAACAGCAATCCCAATCCGAGCTGGCTCGCCGGTTGGCGGGTATTATTGACGATGAGCCGCCACTGTCGCCGTCGGTGGCCAGGCGGGTCCTGGCAACCTTTGCACCGCCGGATACGTGAAAACCGTGTATCGCAAGCTGGAGGTGTCCTCCCGGGCGGAGGCCACCCGGGAAGCCATGCGCATGGGTATGATCGACAGCTAGGCTGCCGGCAGCGTCAGCTCCACAACAAAGCCGCCTTCCGCCAACACCCGGCAATCAACACGACCGCCCAGGTCCTCGGCACGAACCTGCATGGTTCTGAGGCCGTGCCCGTCACCCTGGCCATCCAGGGTCTCGCCTTTGCCGTTGTCGGAAACCCGCACGAAAAGATGGTCGCTATCACGACTCCACGTTACCTCTACCCGATCAGCATTTGCGTGTTTGATGATATTGGAAATTGCTTCCCTGAGAATGCGCGCGATATTGGCAGCAGCCCGGGCCGAAAGCTCCTGGTCAGACAGACTCATGGGATCTGCCTGCCAATCCAGTTCGATACCCGAGTCCGTCAGCCGCTGGCGTATTTCACCCTCACAGCCGTTGGCCACCTCCAACAGACTGGCTGGCGTCCCTGCAGTGGTATCTACCAGCCCATGCAGGTCCCTCAGGGCCGATCGGGCCACCTCGCGCACCGTTCCTGTGTCCGTGGCGTACACGAGGCTCAGCAACCGGGCACCCAGATCGTCATGAAGATCCCGCATGATTCTGCTGCGCTCCTTCTTCGCCCCCGCATCACGGGCCTGCAGCGCCTGCAACGCCTTTCCAGTAAGGTCATACAGCAGGTTCGCCACCCGCATATCCTCCTTGGTAAACAGCCGGGCCCCATTGCTGGCAAATTCCAGGCTCGCCCGCCGGGTATCACCCGGTAGCGCAGGCAGCTCCATCAACACACCGTCTGCCGATACTGCCACCGCGGCCTTTTTATCCGGCGCATCGGGCATCTCCAGACTGAGTGGCTGAAACGTCATGCGCAGCAGATCCGGCCAGGCCCTGCGAACTTCCGCTTCCGTCGAGGCAGAAAAAAGCTTATCCACCAGCTCCCTGAGAGCCTCGTTCAGAGAAATGCTGGAACGCTGCCCGAATCGATCCCAAAGCCATTGCCGCAATGGAAAGTAAAGCCAGCCCGCAATGGCAAGCGAAAGAGTCAGCGCATAGGTGCTGGTCAAACCAACACCCATGATCAGGATCGCATCCAACACCAGCACCATCAGCCCCCCGGCAAACCAGAGCCAGGTCTTGAACCACCACCGCTCAATATCAAACAGGCGATAGCGCACCAGCCCCGCCGCGATGCCGAGGTACAGAATCAGGTAGGCGCCGAACCCCACCAGCAGCGGCACGAGCGGGGGGTGGCCGAAGGCTGGCGGTATGATCACCAGCCCCATCAGCAAAACACTGCCCAGGAAAATTGCCAATACACACCATTTCAGGGCAGCGCGTTCGAGGGGGCGACCTTTCGAGGCCACCCATTGGGCACCCGCAAAGCACAAGCCAAGCACATAACCGACGACAATAGGCAGGTAGACCGTCACCTGGGCGCTTTCGCCCACCTGGAGTTCGCTCAGAACCCACATGATCAGTGCGATGCAAATCATCAGTGCCGGAACGGGAAAACGGGCAAGCGGGCGCGGATACACCCAAAACAGGGAGACCAGGGAAGCGTTCACCATGAGCGTGGCCAGGTGGTTAACCGCAGAAACCACCTCAAACACATCGCCACTCAGCACAAACTCTCGATCGCCGTAGATGGCGAGAGTCAGGGTGTTCACCATGGTTGCTACGCCGGAAAGCGCGTAAAGCCGGGTCGCTGCGCTCTTCGGGCGGAAGGCCCAGATGCCAACCGCCACCAGCAAAGCAATCAGCCCGTAAAAGGTGTGAATCGAAAAGCCATCCGAGAGCTGACGCCACGGCGTATCGATGGCCACAACCGGCACCTGGTCACCGGATGCGAGAACAAACCTTGCCCCGCCTGAGCGCAGCGCCTGATCCAATTCGGTCTGGCGCTTCATAAACAGATTAAGATCGGTGTGGCTCAGCAGGTCTGGTTCTTCCATCACCAGATTTCCATGCAGCGGGATTTGCCGACCATCCGCCGCTTGCAGCCCCACAATTACGCTGCCCACCCGAATAACACCGGCGTTCGGTGAATCCGGGTGCACCCGATCAACCCGGAGCCCTTCCGGCCCATCATGGGGCGAAAGCTCGAGCCCCAGCCAGGGCGACGACAGCGCAACCTGCGCTGAGATGGCAATGGCCGCCAGGGCCACGACGGCAATCAGCAGAAACCGCTGCCTGGGTGCCATCTGAAATCCTCCACAATCCCTATAGATTGCTTTTCAGATTAGCCACGTAAGGGAGGATTTGCGACACCCTGAATGAGGGGGCCGGTTTTCCCACGTTAACGTCAATCCAGTGAAACAAAACTGATAGTTCCGGTTCTAAAACCGGATAGCACGGCGCAGAATTCCAAAATGCCTGAAATCCTTCCGGGAAAGCGATATGAACAGACAGCTGACATTCATCACCCTCGTATTCTTCTTGACCGCCAGCGCCCGGGCCTCTGAGCCTGCCGTCTACACCGGCCTGCTGAGCAATACCGGGGCGGGCGGCTACGACACAGTCAGCTACTTCGAAACGGGAAAACCAGCCAAAGGCTCGCGCGAATACACCACAAAGCACCTGGGCGTAACCTGGCGATTCGCGAGTGCAGAGAACCTGACGCGCTTCGAAGCCAATCCTGAACGCTACTTGCCTGCCTACGGCGGCTACTGCGCCTGGGCGGTTGCCCAAGGCTACCTCGCCAAAGGCGACCCTCAACACTGGGCCATCCGCGATGGCCGGCTTTATCTCAACTACAATGAGTCAGTTCAGGATCGATGGCTGAAGGACACAGAGGGCTTCATTCGACAGGCAGACGCAAACTGGCCAAAGATTCTGGAATAACGAATAGAATTGGTCTCGGTTTAATCTCAAACACGCCGGTGGTAGCAAGCCCGCCAGCGGTCTGCCCCGCTGCAAATACCGTACTACTCATGATGCATTTTAAATCAGGATCGGGGTGTCTTATGGAATACGAACACGCTATTGTGAAATTTGAAGGCGACGTTGCCGTTCTGCTCTGCAACGGCTGTGGCATCAAGATCACAGAGGGCACCAAGCACGAGGACCGTGAGCACTACTGCACCATGTGCATGAGCGGCAACTGCAAAGCGAAATTCAAAAAAGGGAACTGAAACCACCGCGTCAAAGCGGTGCCATCGGCAATGAATGAAACAACCGACGATAAACCAACATCCGCGCCACCACCCGCAAAGAAGGGCTTCAGTGGCCTGCATGTCTTTGGCATTGTCCTGCTCACCATCGTTGCCACGGCAGGCATTGGTTACTGGTGGTTAAGCCACTATGTGTTCCCAGACAACTTCGAACCCGTAACCCTGAATGCCAGTGAACAGGATTCACTCAACAGCAAATTGAACACCCTGGGGATTGACACCCAAGGTGGTGGATCTGCCGGCCCGTTAAAGCCAGAGCCCTACAGTGAGGAAGGTGCCAGCCGGGAGGTACGCTTCAGCGAGCGGGAACTCAACGGCATGCTCGCCAACAACACCGATCTGGCTCAACGACTCGCCGTCGATCTCTCGGACGATCTTCTGAGCGCGGTGCTTCTCGTACCTTTTGAAGAGGGTTTCCCTGTACTCGGCGGCAGAACGGTGCGAGTAAATGCAGGAGTGGAACTCTCCTTTGCCAACGGTCGCCCGCTGGTTAAGTTAAAGGGAGTGAGCTTGATGGGCGTTCCCATCCCCAACGCCTGGCTGGGCAACCTCAAGAACGTGGATCTGGTCAACGAGTTCGGTGCCAACCCGGGGTTCTGGCAATCCTTTGCAGCCGGCGTGGACTATATCCAGGTCCAGGATGGGCGGTTGCTCGTTCGGCTCAAGGAGTAGCGTCCAGCACAAAAAGCCCGCAGCACTGGAACAAACTCCAGACCAGCCTCTCCGTGACATTTCACGAGATTTTACTCCGGTTAGCCCCTCAGTTCATAGCAAGCTCTCCAACGCTCAGCTACCATGGCGCGCCGCCATAAGCTCCGGCGTGTCGGCAGGGAATAACTCAAAATAATCAATTAAGTAAGAAGGAATCTACTGTGCGAAACGCAAGGATCCTGGCAGTGCTGGCTGCTCTGCTGTACCTCACCGGCTGCGCCTCCGGCGCCAAAATGGGCAACATGGTGTATGAGGGGCCAGTGAAGGCCTACGACACAGCCCTGGAAGACAATGTGGATGTCACCAACGTATCTGGCGGTGAAAAAACAAACCCCGCCTGGACTTCTGAAATCGACAACGACGCGTTCGCTGGCGCCCTGAAGCAAACCCTGCAGAAACAGGGACTGCTCGCAGGCTCCGGCCGCTACCAGCTCGAAGCGCTCCTGCTGGAAGTTGACCAACCCATGTTCGGTCTGGACTTCGAGGTAACCACCCACGTGAGATACATCCTCACTGACCGCGATAACAACGGTGCCGTGGTTCTGAATGAAACGGTTGTCGCCCCCTACACCGCCACCATTGGCGATGCATTCGCCGCTATCAAGCGCCTGAGACTGGCCAACGAAGGCTCCGGCAAAGCCAACATTCAGGGTCTGCTCGACAAACTCGCCGAACTGCAAATCCAGCCCGGTGACGTCTCCCTCACGCAATAACGTTTCTGGAACCACGTTCTACAACAAGGAAGAACCATGAAGTACTCCCTACTCCTCACACTCGCTGCAATCGCGTTTCTGTCGACCGGTTGCGCGTCGGTCGTCTCAGGAACCGACCAGAAGCTCACCTTCAACAGCGAGCCCGAAGAAGCCACCGTTACGGTTTCCGGCCGAGTGCTCGGTAAAACGCCACTGACGGTGCCAGTGGATCGGGGCTCCAACCAGTCCATTACCTTTGAGAAGGAAGGCTACAAGACCTACACCGCTCAGCTCTCTACCACAACCAACCCCTGGTTCTTCGGGAACATCGTGATCGGCGGGCTTCTGGGTTCCACTACCGATGGTGTTTCAGGTGCCATTCACGAGTTCTCGCCGGACCAGTACTTCGTCACCCTGAAGCCTGACACCCCGACCGGGATCTCCACCTCCAAGCCGCGACAGATCAAGGAAATCATCATCGCGTTCAGCGGAGAGTTTCGCCACCAGCTGGCAAGCGGTGGCGGTGAAAAGGTGGACACCATCGTGCAACTGCTGGGTGTCGATGCCTCCCAGAAAGACACCACCATCCGGGCACTGAACCAGCTCGCACTGGCGAACCAGAACGACCTGGAGCTGGCCAAGACGATTATTGAGGTTTACGGCGTTCAATAGAGCGCCACTCTGGAAAATTTCCGGCCATTACATGGATGTTTTATCCCCTTCGGACATTCCATCCTTTTTCATGGCGTCTTTTTCCATACCCTCTTTCTTCATGTCCTCATCCATCATGCTTTCGGTCTTCATCCCGTCATGCATGGTGTCCATGGTGTCGGACTTCATGGAGTCTTTGGCCATGCCGTCTTCTTTCATGTCGTCCTGCATCATGGTGTCGTCCATTCCCTTGTTGCCCTTGTCCATGTCGTCCGCATGGGCCGGGGCCATCAGGGCCAGGGTGGTACCGAGGGCCAAAAGCGTCGCTGTCAGGCTTTTCATTGTGCATTCTCCTTATTGGAAATAGTGTCTATTCGACACTGCCGCCCCCATACCTGAAGACCAGCAGCATCAGAATGCAGACTAAGCAGGAACGCTTACGCGGCCGTCACGGCTGGGTAAAAAGTCGATCAAGGAAAGGTCACAAAACCGTCACGGGGGAGCGGACGGATTTCGTATCTCCCTATATCGCCGTCTCCATAAGCATGCTAAAAGACTCCTCCCGGCAATAGCCCGGGCATTCTCCCCATCAGGATCTCAGCATGTCAGACAAATTTTTCTTCAAAGGCCGGCAGGACGCACGCCAGCACCACACCACTTACGGCGGCTTTCAGACCAACGCCAGCCAGAAGAGTGGCAGCAAGAAATACCCGCTTACGCTGGTGGTGACCAGTGACGCGCGCAAGCAGGAAGTCGAAGCGCAAGTGGCCAAGGCAAAGCTGTACGCGAACATTTCGGTGGATACCCGCGAGGGCGCCGTTGAGTCCATTACCGAGCTCACTGCTATCCTGACCAAAGGCGGGACGGTTACCACGGTAAAATCGCCTTCACGTAACGATATCTGCAACTGCGGTAGCGGGCTCAAATTCAAGAAGTGCTGCGGCTGATAACCGGCGGAGACGGGGGAAATGGCTATGATTGTTTGCGGCGTTGAGCTTACCGGCAGTGATGCAGTGGTGTGTTTTCTGAATATGGACCGGGGGCAGTTCAATTTGCCGGAATGCAAGGTGCGCAAACTGTCACTGCCAAAAAACCATAGCCGTGAAGACCTGAAGCAGTTCCAGGCGGCCTTTGCGGCATTAATGGCCGAGTACGGCGTGACTCACGTCGCGATCAAAGAGCGAATGCCCAAAGGCAAATTTGCCGGTGGTGCTGTCAGCTTCAAAATGGAAGCCGCCATTCAACTGATCACCGATATCGAATTGACGGTGACACTGCTGCCCTCCGCCCTCATCAAGTCCACCCTGGCAGCCAATCCGTTGCCCATTGCGTTTGCAGAGACGGGGTTGAAGGCCTTCCAGGAAGCGGCCTTCGTTTCCGCCTATGTAGGGCAGCTACAGAGCCAATGACTTCCCGGCTATCGGAAGCTCGAACGCGGGTCACTCAGCGTCCCTGGAGCGGTGAGCCGGTGCGACAACTATCTATCGCTCAATCATTTCAACAATCTCATGGGACGACTGCGCCATCGGCTCAAAATGCGCCTGCTCGCCCGCGGTGAGCACGGAGACATGGCGAACCTGATAGATCGCATAGGTGGCGAGCAAGCCCAGAACAACCGCCATGTAAACAGGCATGCCCTGAGGGCCCACCAGATTCATAATCAAACCCACGAGCAGAGGCGCCAGGGCAGCGCCCGCTCCGTGCAGTACCAGCATGTCCGTGGAACCGGCCGATCGGGATCTGCAGCAGCGCACCGACCACAATGGTGAGGCTCATCAACAGCCCCACCTCCGACAACCCGAATCCGAGCTTGCTCGCGTACAAAGGCGCCATTGCCCAGAAAGCGCCCATGGCCAGGCCGGAGAGCGCCGAGGTAGCAACGGCCAGCGGCGCAAAGCCGATGATTTTCTTCAGACTGCTCTTAGCCCGTTCGGGAATGTGGGGTTGGCTGCGACTGCTGATGGTGATGGGCAGCAGCGCCCAGCAACTGAGGATGGCCGACACCGAAAACAGCACCAACAGCTCGCCCGGGCTCAGCCTGAGCAGTTGCTGAGCAAGGGCAATTCCCCCAAGGTTGACCACCATATACATGGCGAAGACCCGCCCGCGCTCGTGCTTCTCAGCGCGGGCGTTTAGCCAGCTCTCCGTCACCGTCATCAGGGTGACCAGGGACAATCCGTAAAGAAAGCGAAGCGCCATCCATGCCCAGGGATCAACCCACAGGGAGTGCAGCAGCGCGATGGACGCGCACACCGCCGCGCAGAAGGCAAAGGTACGGATATGGCCCATGCGGCGGATCAAACGGCCACTGATAAAGATGCCGCAGGCGAACCCCACGAAAAAACCAGACATGATGACGCCGATCCGCGCCGTGGAAAAACCCTGCTCATTGGCCGTGACCGCCAGCAGCGTATTCAACAAGCCACTGCCGAGCTGTAATAGCGCGACACTCGCGAGAATTGCACCAATAGGGCGCATTAAAGTCCAGATACACACCTCCCTGCCCTGAAATGAAAGGGCTTGTTTGCCTCAGACAGCAAGCACTTGGGGTGTGTTGTTCAGTTTTTGTATCGCCCTGATCGCCGTGCCACTGCTTACTGGCCTGCAATCGCTGCGCCATAGGTGACGCTGTTAAATCCGATTCCGGTATGAAAGCTGCAACGCATTCCTTATCTGAGCAAAAGTTTCGATAGGAGCAGACTATGTTACTGGCCACCGATCTCGATGGTACTTTTCTCGCGGGTGATCCCGATAACCGCCTCAAGCTCTACCGACTGGTTGCCGCCCACCCCGAAATAGACCTGGTATTCGTGACCGGTCGCGGCCTGGAATCCGTGCTGCCGCTGCTGTCCGACCCCACCATTCCGCAGCCGGACTACATCATCTGTGACGTCGGCTGCACCGTGGTTCACGGCGAGACCCAGCAGGCCATCCAACCGCTGCAAGGCGAGATCGACGAGCTCTGGCCGGGCGAACAGATGATCGAAGACGCCCTGCTCCCCTTTGACGGCCTGCAGCGACAGGAAGTCCCCCAGGAACGCCGCGTGTCCTATTTCTGCGACGGCGATGTGGTCACTGACGAGATGGTCGCCCGCATCGAGGCGCTGTCCTGCAATGCGCTCTTCTCCAACCACAAGTACCTGGACATCCTGCCCCGGGGCGTGAACAAGGGGCGTACCCTGTCACGACTGGTGAAACACCTGAACGTCGACCCGGAATCCGTGCTGGTGGCCGGCGACACCCTGAATGACCTGTCGATGTACGAGCACGGCTTCAAAGGCGTGTGCGTGGGCGAATCTGAGCCCGACCTGCTGGACGCTACCATGCACAAGGCAAGGGTTCTTCACGCCGGGGCAGCCGGCTGCGGCGGTATCCTTGAGGCGTTCGAACACTTCGGGTATCTCGGCCATCTGGGCATTGAAGCGGAAGCGCCGGACTACATGAACCGGGGCAAATCCGACCTGGTAATCGTGTACCACCGCCTGCCCTACGAAGAAGTGGTGGAAAACGGCGAACTGATCCGCCGTCGCCCAAAATCCCCCAATGGCATCATCCCCACGCTGCTGAGCTTCTTTGCCGACGGCAAAGCCGGCTCCTGGGTGGCCTGGTCCATTGACGACCCGGACCTGGGCCCGTTCCAGACCCACACCGAAGTGGATACCGACCGCTACGAAAAACTGGTGGCCGCGCGGGTGCCCCTAAGCAAAGACGACGTCGAGATTTTCTACAAGCGGTTCTCCAAGGAAGCCTTCTGGCCAACCCTGCACACCTTCTGGGAGCGCGCCACCTTCCACGATGATCACTGGCAGGTGTTCCTCAAGGTCAACAAGCAGTTTGCGGAGCGCGCGGCCGAGGAAGCCGCCGAGAACGCGGTGGTGTGGATTCACGATTACAATCTATGGATGGTGCCGGCCTATCTGCGCGAGATTCGCCCGGACCTCACCATTGCCTTTTTCCATCACACCTATTTCCCCTCAGCAGACGTGTTCAACGTGCTGCCCTGGCGCCGTGAAATCGTTGGCAGCCTGTTGCAGTGCGATCACATCGGCTTCCACATTCCCAGGCAGGCGGAAAACTTTGTCGATGTGGCTCGCGGTGTCACGCCCCTGGAAGTCACTCAGAAAGCCGGCTGTGCGCCCCGGTTCCTGACCTACGGCTGTGCCGTGGGCCTTGATGAGATGAGCACCGAAATCAAGGTCAATGATCGCAAGATCGGCCTGGGCGCCCACCCGGTGGGGCTGGACCTGAACCGGGTGCGACATGCCCTGGCGGACCAGAGCGTGATTGACCGCATGGAAACCCTGCGTAACGAACTGATGGACGTTCGGCTGATTCTGTCGGTCGAGCGCCTCGACTTCACCAAAGGCATCATCGAAAAACTGGATGCCTACGAACGCATGCTCAACGAGCACCCGGAGCTGAAAACCAAAGTTACCCTGATGATGGTCTGCGTGCCGGCGGCCGCCGGGATGACCATCTACGAGGAACTGCTTTCGCAGATCGAGCAGACGGTCGGTCGCATCAACGGCCAGTTCGCACAGGTGGGCTGGACGCCCGTGCAATTCTTCTTCCGCGCCCTGCCGTTCGAGGAACTGGTGTCTTACTACACCATGGCGGACGTGATGTGGATTACACCGCTGCGAGACGGGCTGAACCTGGTGGCCAAGGAATACATTGCCACCCAGGGCCTGACCCAGGGCAGTGGCAGGCTGGTGCTCTCGGAATTCGCCGGCGCCGCCGCCGAACTGCGCGGTGCCATCCTGGCCAATCCCCATCACCCCCAGGACCTTGCCGACACCTGCTACTACGCCCTGGCCATGAGCCGCAGCGAAGCACAGAATCGGCTCAGCGAGGCCTTTGAAGTGGTCAGCCGTTACGACATCGATTACTGGGGGCGGGAATTCATCGACACCGCCGAACAGCGCCGCACCACCAAACTGGAAAAGATTCTGCCCATTGGTCATTGCGCCGCCTGAACGGAGGAAACCACACCATGTTGCTCAAAAATGCGGTGCAGCTGATCTGTTACCCGGACCGGATCGGCAACAATCTGAAAGACCTTTACACCGTGGTGGACACGCATCTGTCCGAGGCCATCGGCGGGCTGCACATCCTGCCGTTTTTTCCCTCCAACGCCGATGGCGGCTTCTCGCCGCTGACCCACAAGGAAGTGGACCCGAAGGTGGGCACCTGGGACGACATCGAAGCCTTTACGGCAAAGTACGATCTGTGCGTGGATCTGACGGTTAATCATATCTCGGACGAATCGCCGGAGTTCACCGACTTCATTGCCAACGGCTTCGACTCGGAATACGCCGATCTGTTTGTGCACGTGGACAAATTCGGCGAGATCTCACCGGACGACATGGCGAAGATTCACATCCGCAAGGAGAAAGAACCCTTCCGGGAAGTGACCTTGTCCGACGGCACCAAAACCCGAGTATGGTGTACCTTCACCGAGCAGCAGATCGACCTGAATTACGAATCCGACCTGGCCTATCAGCTGATGGAAAGCTACATCGGATTTCTGACTTCAAAAGGCGTTAATCTGCTGCGGCTGGACGCCTTCGGATACACCACCAAACGGATCGGCACCAGCTGCTTTCTGGTGGAACCGGAGGTGTATCAGATCCTCGACTGGGTCAACCAGGTTGCCTTGAAACACGGGGCGGAATGCCTGCCGGAAGTACACGACCACACCAGCTACCAGTACGCCATCGGCCGCCGCAACATGCACCCCTACGGCTTTGCCCTGCCGCCGCTGCTGCTCTATTCATTGCTGGACGCCAACAGCACCTACCTGAAGAACTGGCTGCGCATGTGCCCGCGCAACATGGTCACCGTGCTGGATACCCATGACGGCATCTGCATTCCCGATGTGGAAGGCGTTTTGCCGGATGAGAAGATCAAAGTACTGATCGACAACATCGACGCCCGCAGCGCGGACCCCATCATGCGGCGCTCAGCGGCCAACATTCACAGCGTGGGTGCCATCTATCAGCTCACCTGCACCTTTTATGACGCGCTGATGCAAAACGACGACGCCTACATCGCCGCCCGGGCCATCCAGTTTTTCACCCCGGGCATCCCACAGGTTTACTACGTGGGGCTACTGGCCGGTTGTAACGATCACGAACTGATGGAACAAAGTGGCGAGTTGCGAGACATCAATCGGCATTACTACAGCCTGGAAGAGGTGGAGCAGGACATCCAGAAACCGGTGGTGCAAAGACTGCTGAGCCTGATGAAGTTCCGCAGCAACTACCCGGCCTTTGATGGGCACTTCGAACTGAACTATTCCAACAACTCAAGCGTGGCCATGGCCTGGCGCCATGGCGACTATTACTGCCACCTGTTTGTAGACCTGAACTTCAAAACCGTGAAGGTCACTTACACCGATGTGGAAACGGGGGAAACCAGACACCTGGAGTGCTGACCGAGGGGCTGGATGCGCATAGGGCTCACCTGATCATACCCCTGGCCTGCCTTGGCATCAGCGCAGCACAAAAACCAGCAGGATCAGGACCAGGGTAATATTCAGCCCCCAGATGACCAGAGAAAGCCGCCGCCGCTGCGTCAACCGCTGGATTGGATTAGTCATAGCTGAACCGCTCCGAGAGAATCCGGTGAGCGGGTGTGCCCCGCTGGATCAGGTGATCCTCAACAACGTCCATCATGACCGCCGGTCCGCACATCACAAACACCCAGTCACGGAACTCCAGCTCTGAAAAGACGCGATCCATCAGCTCGCCATCAATGGAAATGGAGAAAGGGTGTTCCTTCATCGAGAAAGGGCTTTGCCCCACATTCAGCCAGGCGAATTGCCCGGCCTGATAATCCAGCCCACGGTGACCGTTGGGGGTCACCGTCACTTCCCATTGCTTCGGCGTCAACCGAACGACAGACGTCACGCGCCAGGGGCGAGCCTTCTGCAGCCAGGGAACCACCAGGTAAACCATCAGCAGTGACCCAACCGCCACACCCGTCATGACCAGCCACACCCAGGTCATCACCGGCTGCGATCCGTAACGCCCGGCATACACGGTATGGTGCAACAGAAGTACCGCGATCAGCAGCGCGCCAATCCCGTGTAACAGGCGCCATGTCTCGTATCGGTAGCCCAGCTGGGTGCGCCCGATGGCCATGACAACAAGGCCGGTAAGCAGCAGCCAGGCAACAATGCCTGTCGCCAGATCGGAGAAATCAGTCGTGAGCGTCAACTGGCGCGTGGGGTCCCATGGGCGCTGCCCTCCTGTCGGCGTTCCCTGGTAAAGAAACGGGTGCAGCAGAGCAAAAGCGAGCGCCGTGCGAGCCATGACCTGGTGAAACCGCATGGTCACATCCATGCCCACGTCATTTGAAATGGCCCGGAAACGCCCGGACAGGATGAACTCCACGAGGATCATCGAGAAGGCAAGAATGCCAAGGCCGGAGGCCAGTTCCTGGTGAAACTGGCGTGGTGGACCTCCCACCCATGCGGACAGGAGCAACGGCAGGGTGACAGCGACAAGGTAAGCAACGATCAGAAAAAGCGGTTTCATCTGGCTAGTTTGCTTCCCTTCCTTTGGTCATTCAATCTACCCAACTTCAAAGCCTGCCAGAAACCCTCACCCCGATGGGGTCACGTGGCATGGAGTGGAATGTCAATCTCAGTCGACGTAAGGCCCTTCCAGTATAGCCCTTGAACACGGAGATAGAGCCTGGTGCTTCAATCAGAGCGCATCTCTCGCATGCGCATTGGCATGCGGTCGATACGGCGGAAAATAGCGTCGAGATCGAGACTGGGCTCTCGGCTTTTCATACCGCCGTCCTTGCCGATCAACAGAACCCTCTCATCCGAACGGAACTGGTCAAGCAGAGCCTTGATCTCGCTCTCTAGACTGCTCGAAACCCCATCCTGATTTGAAACCAGGTCTGCGCCGGTGTTTACAAACCAGACGATATCACGGTCATCTACTTCGGCCCGGGCACTCCTGAGCGTGTCAATCTCGCCGGCATTCTCATCTGTGGCTTGCACCAGAATCAGTCGGTTTTTCCACTGATAGTCGCTCAGGCTGTTCATGCCGGCCCCTTGAGTAGTCAGTGTGATGAGTAAAAGCATCAACGTCAGAATGGTGCGATTTTTGTTGACGGCTAAGTTGAAGCTCATTTGCTTGCTCCCGTTATCGTTCTCCCTGTAGAGCTACGAGAGTTTGTGCTCAGTTGATCAGGCGAACTGCCTGAGTGGATCGTGAAACCAGTGGCGATTACCAGATAAGCGGCTGCAAAGACTTCGACAAATCAAAGCCCAACTGCTGGGCGACCAGTGCGCCGGGCCAGTGACAACACAGCTCGAACAGGTGCAGCGTGTTTTCCGCGATGCGCTGACCGCCCCGCTTTGCTGACCGCTTATCAAAATACCCAAATCGGGTATTTTTGTACCCAATTTGGGCTTCGAATGCTTCGACTGGATTTTATTGGCTCAATGAGGTGAGCAGCCCTGGATTCGATGCAAGAGTTTGACGATACGTTCTTCAATCGCCCGTTAGCCTGAGAACGGCCTCCTCGATCTCTTCTGCAATTTTGAGAACACTCTGAACCAAGGCAGGGCTCAGGTCGATCTCCCCTTCATATTCCGCCAGATTTCTCTTTTTATGGGCTTGATCAAGCACCCGCCATTTCGCCGCCGACAACCCCAGGGTGTGTTGTAAACATTGAAAGACGAGATAGCGATTGTCCGACCGATAACCGCAATGCCGTAAAGCGGCGAGTGACAGCGCATGTGCAGCGTTATACGAGAGATCAAAACGGCTTTCGATGCTAAGCGATTCAAAACGTGCATCGTTCAAACGAACGGTCCCAGAGCGTATCAATCCTTTGATTTCTTCTGCATCGGGAGGCTCCCGATGGAGCTTATTAATCTTGACCAGATTGTCGAGAGATTCCGAATTCATCCAAATTCCCTTTAAGTAGGATGTAAGGCCCATCCAGGACCCTGGTAAGGAAAGATTGCTGTTTCACAATACGGCTTCTGAAGTCGCTTCGAGTATACACCGTAGGATTAATTGTCCGAGCGAGCGAACGTTCTGCCGGATCAAGGGTCTCGAAAATATCTTCCAGACTCACAGTGTCGGATACTAGCAAGAGATCAACATCGCTTCCCGCGTGATCAACACCCTTCGCCACCGAGCCGTAAAGCAACGCGATATCAATCTCAGGGTACAGAGGTTGCAACGCAGCATCGATCTGAGATTCTGGGCCGAGCAATTTCGTCACCAGAGAGGCGAGCTCAAAGTAAATCGGGGATTCTCGATTTACTCTGTAGCGCTTTTGCCGGCCTCGATGATCTTGAAAAACGAGTCCGCAATCGACCAGCCGCGCTACCTCTCGTTGCACTGCACCAGACCCTGCGCCAACCGCATCAATTACCTCACGTAGAGCAAATTCGGCATCGGGCCTCAAGAAAAAAAGCTTTAAAACCTTTTGCCGGGTCGCGGGGAAAAGCGCTTCCGCCATTCCCATTTGCTTCGAAAGCTGTTGATTTCCCATACAAACCCCGAAATACCCAATTAAGGTACAATTATACCCAAAATGGGTCGGAAAGCACCTCTCTAAAACTGTGGCTGAAGAAACCACAGAAAACCTCTGCGACATTGGCGCCGGGGACTGCATCGTTGGCATCGCCGGGTTCATCTTCGGCTCGAAAGAGCCCGAAAGGAAAAGCCGATTCCATGGCCTCAAAAACCGTATCAATATCCTTTTCAAGCACCCGCTCGACGTGAATGTGGAACATACCTACTCCTCAAAAACGCCCTGTCTTGAACGCTACGCTTACGCCTTATCAAAAGAATGGGGGATGTTTTTCAGAAGCTCGGCGTTTGTGGGGTACTTCTCAAGCAGCTCCACCAACTTTTTTGTGCCCTCTAGCGGTTTGAGACCGCCAAGCGCCCGGCGCAATGCTCTTATTTTGTCTAAATCTTTTGGATCCAACAGCAGCTCTTCACGGCGTGTACTGCTTTTCGAAATATCCAGCGCGGGAAAAATTCGCTGATTCGCAACGTCTCTCGATAACACCAGCTCCATGTTCCCCGTGCCCTTGAATTCCTCAAAGATAACCTGGTCCATGCGGCTGCCCGTATCCACCAGAACGGTTGCCAGAATGGTCAGCGAGCCGCCATTCTCAATGTTTCGTGCAGCGCCAAACAACCTCCGCGGGATCTCCATCGCTCGAGCATCCATCCCGCCAGACATAGTACGACCGCTGCTCTTTCGCTCCGCATTATGCACACGCGAAAGCCTCGTGAGAGAATCAATCACAATCATAACGTTGTGACCCTCGCCCGCTTGTTGGCGAGCGATATCAAGAAGTTCATCGGCAACGCGAACGTGATGAGCATAGCTTTCATCCGAAGAAGAAGCGTGTACCTCAGCCGGGACGCTACGCCTGAAATCAGTGACCTCCTCGGGTCGCTCATCTATCAATAACGCGTAGAGTTTAATCTCGGGATACGCCTTTCCCACCGCCTGGCAAATATGTTTTAAAACCGTCGATTTTCCAGACCCCGGCGGCGCAACGATCAAACCTCGCTGCCCCATGCCAATCGGCGTGATCAAATCCATCGCGCGCACCGTGAGCTGTTCGGAACCCAACTCCAGGCGAATCCCCGGCGCGGGATTGATAGCCACAGCATTTAAAAAACGTTTTTGTGGATCAGCCTCACTTTCAACCTCAACCTTAGCTTCGGTTTCCGTAGCCACTGGTTTAGGGTCTTTTTTTCGTGTTCCGGTTAAACCTAATGTCTTTCTCGTCATGATTGTTTGATAGCTCTTGTTTGATAAATATTTTTCGAAAAACACCGCCCAAGGCAAATCACCAGCTTGCACAAAATACGTCTGTCCCAATTTTCACTCATCCGAACGGTCACAAAGGAACGTGAAAACAGGCTGGCGAGTATGACCACGCTGCACCATTTCTGCTACCTCCAAAATACTGGATGCTATCCTGCAGTTTCATCAGCTCTATGAGGCACCCATGACGAAGCCAAAACGAATCTACCTCGCCGGCCCGGAAGTTTTCTTCCCCGCAGCTGAACATCAGGCCATCGTGGCCGAGAAAAAACGCCTGCTTCAGGAAAACGGACTGGAGGGCGTAGACCCGCTGGATACTGAACTGGCGCTGTCCGCCAACGAGGCGAAATTCAGGCGCGGGCATCGGATCTACCGGGCCAACCGGGAACTGATGGACAGCTGCCAGGCCATCATCGCCAACCTGACCCCCTTCCGCGGCATCAGCGCGGACCCGGGCACCGTCTTTGAGGTGGGTTACATGATCGGACAGGGTAAACCCGCCTTCGGGTTTACCCTCGAAAGCCGATATTACCGGGAACGAGCAGGCGCCACCGACCTGGACGAACTGGGCCATACCATTGAAGACTTTGAAATGAGCGACAACCTGATGATCGAGGGCGGAATCTACAGTTCCGGTGGCCAGCTCTTCGTGGCAGAGCAGCCCGGCGAACACCGGTACTTTTCGGCCGAGCTGTTCCGCCGTTGCGTGAGGGCGATAAAAAAATAAAGCTGTCCCGGTTTCCCCCAAGCTAGCTCTTGGTGACGAAGTGCAGGCGTTACTACAGTGAAACAAGACCACCGGTTTCCCGTATCCACTTCCTAGCATCGAAAGTCAGCAGCACAGGAAGGGAAGAACCCATGAACAAAAAGATCGATCTCTACAGTAGCTCGTACAGCAATTACTCGCTGGAAACCTACAGCGAGGTCCGGCTGGAGACCTATGGCGAGGATTATGGGCAAACCAGCTGGGTTTCGACTGAAGAATCCCACGAGATACCCGAGTTACTTCAGCTGACATCGGATTCATCGGTTCTGGACATAGGGTGTGGATCTGGCGGGTACGCTGTCGGCCTGGCAAAGCGCATAGGCTGTCGGGTTGTAGGGTTCGAGATAAATGAATCGGGCGTGAAAACGGCGAATGCGTTGGCCGAAGATGAGAAGGTCAGCGACCTCGTGAAATTCGAACAACACGATGCGTCTGAAGAATTGCCCTATGAAGATAATTCGTTCGACGCCATCTATTCCACGGATGTCCTGTGTCATGTCCCTCGTCGGCGAGAAGTTCTCTCCAACACACAACGGTTGCTAAAACCTGGTGGGAAATTCGTCTTTAGTGACGCTTTGGTGATTGGGGGACTGATTTCCTATGAAGAGCTTGAGAATCGATGCCCAGACGGTCTGTATTTTTTCAGCCCTGCCGGCGTCAACGAGCAATTAATACAGGAATCCGGTCTCAAGCTGCTTGAAGCCCGCGATACCACCGCGAATTGTGCTCTGTTGTCCAAACGTTGGCACGATGCGCGCGAAAAACGGAAAGACGCACTCATCGCCTGTGAGGGTGAAGAGAACTTTCTGGGCGTGCAGCGATTTTTGGCCGGCGTTCACCGGGTAACGAGCGAGAGGCGTTTATTGCGCTTTCTGTACACTTGTTCGAAATAGAGAACGGATGACTGTCACGACCGGACAGCCCACTATCGCAGCGCTCACAGTGGTTTTTCGAGTAAGATGGATCTGTCTCCGTATCTACGGGTTGGCCATCTTTATTCGCGCATCTGCCCGATCTTCCTCATCCTGGCTCTGGGAAGAAATCAGAATCAGTTGCCGAATGAAGCTCGCAATTCTTGGATCATAAATATCGTTGTGATCCCGAATCAATTCGCCATCCACCCGTATATTCAAATAAGGATTTCGGCCGGCCGAGGAATCCGTGCGCTCAAGCACTGCGCCTTCAAACGGGATGCGGCTACCTGACCTGTCTGCTTCCCAGCCCTTGCTGGCTGCAACGAACGTCTGAACTGCCGTGGATGCGCTGAAACCGGCCTGTTCGTCGTCCGCAAGGGTCTCCTCCGCACGAAGGTAATGGGTCAGATAGGGATCGAAGTGGCCCAATGCCGTCACATTCGCAGAGCCCTGATCGATAACTTCGCTCTCCCCCGTAACGGGATTGAGGCGCTGGGCGTCCCGCTCGGTTTCAAACAGCGTAGAAAACCAGCGGCCGAGGGGGAATGCCATGCCAGTGGCATCGTCATCCTCAGAGGTGAGTACCGCCAATACTGGCAATTGGCTCTCAAAGTACCGCCGCCGCTCATTTGCCATGTCACTGAGCGTTGCATAGCGCGCAGCCTCGAAAGCCGGGTTAATCAGGACAACCAGATCCGCGAAGCCGACAGTATCGCTCACCACCGCGTCCGGGCCATGAGTCTGTACAAATCCGTTCTCTAAAATCTCGCTCATCGCAGAAAAGACCAGCGCTCCGCCAAAACTGTGCCCTACCACGACAAAACGGGTACGGTGGGGTTTGCCATCGTCAAGCGACTGGGCCCGTTTTGTTTTCTGCACAAGCTCAAGGCGACTGAGTAATTCAGTAGCGCCTCCGCGCCCTACTTTATGGGCGGTATTCTTGCGCTCCCAGAATGTCAGCTCCTTTAATCCAGGCAAACTCACGGAACCACCGCGCCAGCCCAAATAGATGCCCACCACCTCCCTTGACTGCACACCGGTCTTCGCGCTCATAGCTGACTCCAGCGCACTCAATCGACGTAGAGACTCTCGAAAGCTGGATATATTACTGTCTCCAGCCTGGGCACTGTGCTTCCAGCCATGCACGAACACCACCATCAAGAGATCCTGATTGGCGGCCAAGGTATTAACCTGGCCGATCACCTCCCTCAATTGCTCGCGATCCCAGAGCTGCCCCTGGTCGTCGAACTCGACAAAGCCCAAATGATACTTTTCATCAATGGCGTTGGGCGACTGAAATACCTGAAGCGAATGCTGAGCGCACTCGTCAAGAGGATTGGCGGAAATACACAAACCAGATTCGGTACGGTAACGCTGATGGGAAATACAGGCCGACAGTGAGAGAACTATTGCAATAATGAAAGCAAGACGGGTGCCGTTGAAGCGATCTTTCATGACAAATTCCTTTTCGATTTTCTTGGGCAGAACCTCCTGTTACAGCCACTACTCTGCACTTATTCGATTAGCTTCTCCTGCAAGCCGCCCCAAGGCCGCCTCCAGATAACGCAAGCATAGCTCAGGAGGCCGCGAAAGCCAGCATCCAGCAAGCCATGGCGCGGGGGATGTTTTTGCTGTCCGACGACAATCAAACAATATGGGTGTATATTTTTTATACAACGTCAGGTCGAGATATTTCCGGAGTTATCGATCTGTGCCGCTATCAACAGGCTAAAAGGATGTGGCGAAATGAATAGACTCAAGGAAAAAATTTCATCCGGGATTAGGTCACTCAAAGACCAGATTGAAAACGGGTCTAACAAAAAAAGCAGTTTGCAAAGGCACGCCCCCCAGAACATAAATACGCCGTTTTATTTTTGCTTCTTTGTGATTTTCGGCTTATCCCTCTCTCCCGGACTGACTTGGGCTCAGCCCGATCTGATGATCGGGCTAGAAGCGCCAGATACCGCAAACGCCGGAGAAGACATCGGCACTTCTCTCACCTTGACTGCCATAAACCGCGGGGATCATGTGGCACAGGGGACCCGGTCATCCAACAACGGCTACATGATCGACATTTTCATAACCCGTAAAATCATGCCCACTGGCTATGCCCGCTACGACGAACACTACTTCGATGGCGTCCTGCTCAAGGGTGGACGCGTCAGCAATACCGATACCTTGCCTCCACGGCAACGCGCGCGTTATCACACCTCGGCAATACTGCCAAAAGACATTCCACCGGGCCGGTACCAACTCTGCGCCCGCATAGACCCGGGAGACAAAGTCCAAGAGGCCATCGAAGACAACAACACTCATTGCCAGACACTTTCCGTTAACTTGTCCCTCATGCTCATTCAAGCCCTGCCGAGATTCGAGGTGCTCCTGCCCGAGCACCGGGACCAGGAACTTCGCATCCTGGAGCGTGAAGAGGTCAATCTAGGCCCGCCTTCTGTCACCCCGGAGACCCCAGTCGGCACATCTGACGCTACGCGAACCATTCTTGAAGATGGCTCAATCGTCTTGACATGGCAGGACGGGTCAAAGCGGCGCCTGAGACCGGACGGCCTGGTTGAATACGTTAGTCCGGATGGCACCATAATGTCTCCCATAGCTATCCAGGTTCAGGGCGCCGATCTGCCGGAGCTGCCCGAAGCATTGGATGACTGGGGCAGCGGCCTCGCAAACGATCTGCTGGCCATCCTCAGAAACATCCTGACCGACGCTGAGTTCGAGGCCTACCAGCAAACCGAGGCCGACAAAGGCTATTACGAGCGTATCAACTGGCGCCTGCGCAGCATCCAATTCCTGACAGCCCTGGAGGACAACATATAATGCGATTTTGGCATGCATTATTCGTAAGTGCCTTGTTGATGGGGCCGATGGCGATGTCCTGGAGCGAGGAACGTGAAAACAGCTCTGAACTGGCGGATACTTCACGGATCGATGCCATGAAGTCTGCCCTCGAAGCGGAGGACGATCAGAGCGGTCTCCAACCGCTACAGGCCCCGGTGATCATCTCTGGAAATTTGATGGACTCGGAAGGGCAAGCCGCTATGAAGTCCGCCCTCAAGGCCTATTACGACTACCGTACGGAAGGATACGGCCACCGACAACGCGTATTCGAGTGGCAATTGTTGTCGTCGCGGATCATCTTTGTCGTCGTCATTGTCCTGGTAGGAGCTGGCATCTATTTTTCGTGGCTGCAATTTCGGGCGGACCTGAAAGCGACCGACAAGGAAGGAAATCGGGGCGTCTCCACGCTGGAAGCGTCGACCTCCGGCATCAAGGTCAGTTCACCAGTACTGGGTGTGATCATCCTGGTGATCTCTCTGCTGTTCTTCTACCTGTACCTGCAGTACGTCTATCCGATTGAGGAAATACTCTAAAACAGGGCGAGCGTAGCCCAGCAACCCACGAAAGCCAGCATCCAGCAATGTCGGCCATAGTTCGAATTATAACCTCCGCAAAGCATCCTCGAGGTCCAATTCACGAAACGTCTGGCGCAATGTCTCTCCGGCCAGTCGTGCTTCCCATTGCCTGCGCTGTTCCAGCACTGAATCGTCGGCAGGCAGGGAATCGAGAACCGACAATGCATAACTCCGGAGCAGTTCACTCCGGCACTCGATGACAAGATCGGACGACGCCGCAGTACCGGACCCGGAGTAGGCAAAGCAGTGCTGCACATTGCGCCTGGCGCTTTCCCGTTCAACCGGTGAGATCACTACCTCCCGCGCGTCGTTGTCGGGAACCAGTAAAACGTTCACGCCCCGCCCGGTAATGGCCTCGGCGGTCTTCTGCGCATCGTTTGGAACGTGGACGTTCTTGTGGTTGGGCCAGATGTCGAACATGCCATAGTCGGCACAGGGCGCCTCTCGCTGAAACGTAAAGAAATCAGGGTAGGCATAAAACTCTGGCCCGCCCTCGCGATAGCGGTCATAGAACGCGGTAACGTAGGCCATGATGAGGGTCATTGCACCAATGCCCTCTAACCGACGAGGGACAACGATGCCAAGGCGATCCGTATCCTGAAACGACGAGAACAAGTCCGCGTGCGGAATGGCCTCGCCATGCTGGGTGATTTTGAAATCGCTGCCTCGCAGGCTGCTGCTATGCATGGTTATGTCGAACGCTCTTAGCAAATAAATCTGTCCCGGTCCGGGTTTCCTACATCTCGCTCATCAGCCATTCCTTGAAGGCTTTCATCCCGACGGTCAGCGGACGTTGTTTGCGGTAGACCAGATAGAAGGCCCGATTCGTATCGAGCTGGATGTCGAACGGCACCACCAACTTACCCGATTTAATCTCACGGGACGTCAGGGTGCTATCAGCCAGCGCAACTCCCAGGCCCTCCTGGGCCGCCGCCGTGGCCAGTTGCCCGCTGGACATCTGCAGGCTGCCCCGGGCGGATATAAAATCAACGCCCGACTGTTGCAGCCAGTTCTCCCACTCCCACTTCCGTTTGCTGACATAGATCAGAGTGTGTTTAGCCAGGTCTTCAGGCTTTTCGAGCGGTAACTCACCTTCCAATAGCTGCGGGCTACACACCGGCACCAGCATTACTCTGCGCAGAAAATGCACTTCGATGTCGTCCCATTCACCACTCCCGAAATAGACCGCCATGTCGGTACTGGTACGGTCGAAATCCAGCAGCCCCATGGAGGCGTTAATTTCCAGTTCAATATCCGGGTACAAGGCTTGGAATCGGGCCATGCGTGGCATCAGCCAGCGGGTGAGGAAGTTGGGGGCAACGCTGATCTTGACCACGTTGGATTCCTGGTTCTCCGTCAGGCGTTGGGTGGCCATTTCAATCTCGTCGAACGCGTGCCTGACAGATGTCAGGTATTGCTCGCCTTCAGGAGTCAAAGTCACCGTTCGCCTGCTGCGGTCAAATAGTGAAAGCCCCAAATATTCTTCAAGTGTCTTCACCTGATGACTGACCGCGGACGATGTCACGAAAAGTTCCTTGCCAGCTGCGGCAAAGCTGTGATGTCTCGCGGCTGATTCAAATACCCGAAGCGCATTCAGGGGTGGCAGGTGGCGCATAACTTCGC
>OJHE01000030.1_pt1 | contig 153170 bp, 145 predicted proteins | sample 1595221 | NCBI WGS metagenome assembly OJHE01 (sample SAMN05416831, study PRJEB24817) | seawater metagenome | isolation source: Sea water | place: Canada:Atlantic | collected 2013-07 | reverse complement strand
AATGGGTGGCAGGCTTCGTCTGGAATCAGTGGCAACCTTGGTCTGGAATACGCAGTATGCCCCGAAAACTCAGATCAGCGGTGAATCTCGTAAATTATAGGCTTAGTTTATCGCGTGCTGCCGGAATCTCGGATAATCGAGGGTAATAACATTGCAGATTGTTCTGCGAATTTCGAAATTCATGTGCAAACATCCCTTTTTCAGTTGCACCGCTGAATAGAGTTTTCCGATGGAATCATAAAGTGACCAAATCGGCTAAAATATGATTTTAAAAGCAAGATTCATTTTCCCTGTACAGTGAGGCATCGCTCAATCGCGGTAACGTAACCCGGCGCGTAAATAGCTCTTCCATTAGCATCGAGTACTCTTCCTCGGGAGTCTGACGACCAGCCCATTTTATCAAGAAACTCTCGACTGATTGCCTGCTTGAGTGCCTGGACCTCAGAATCAATAAATCCGGGAAGTCCATTTTTTTCAGTGGCGTCCCGTAAATCAATTGTGAAGTCGGCCTTCTTCAACTCGGAAATTTGCCTCTCAAGCCTCCGATTTTTCACCACTAAATCCTCAACGAGAAATCTCAGGCGTGGGTCTTCGATTTCTGTAACCCAGTCATCGCGCTTGCGATTTAGAGTTTGCTTTTTCGGTAAGGTCTCCTGCCAAGCATGGATCAGTGCTCTGTAAGCTTCTCCCGTTTTGTTTTTTATGGTCTGCTCTGACGGCACCCCTCTATCAGCGCCGAGACGAACAATAGTCGCAATTCTAAAATCCAATGCTCCCGAATTCCGATGCTCTCGACAAACTTCATGAATAGCTTTGAGGGAACTCTTGCTACGTTTGGTTTTCATCTTTTCAAGAAGGGCTTCGTAAACATCTTGTGGATCAGGCGTCGGCATTTTGACCTCTTAACTCCCTGATTGAACTGTCTTCGCCACGCAACGCGCACGCAATATTGCATCTGAGCGGAACCAGTTCCTTTTGTGCACTTAAGTCGGCTAGCTCCAGATTTCCCATAACAACTTGCTCCGTTAGGCTCCAGTCCCCGTTAAAGCGCTTTAACAGGAGACTTGAGATTTGGTTGACGGCTCTTCTCTGCTGCCTGTCTGAAAGCTTGAATAGACCGGGAGCGAATCCGTTATTCTCAGCAAATCTGTCCATAATCTGAGCCAGCCTTGGAGTGGCTCGTGAGTCACTTACGCCCTGATAAATTTCAGCGTCTCGGCAAATCGAAGCTAGAAGACGGAACTCGGAATCGCAATCCTCAAGGACCATGTCAATAGCTCCACTTTCACTCACAATTAGTTGTTGCTTTCCTTCTGGTTCGTCATCCTTGTCGCCCTCGTTCAGCAGAGAAATACATTGTTGGCCTAGCTTGTAGACGTGCTGGAAATCGGTCAATAACACGTCTAATTTGTGAGCTTTTTCCTCGGCAGTAGCTGTGGTCTGATTCAGCAATTTCATATTCTCGAACAGTCGACCTGCTCGCTCCGCGTCATACTTTTCATCTTCAAGATTTTGCTGAGCTTCGACTAATTCCTGCCACTCTTTCCTAACAACATTCACTTCCAGTAGGATTTGGTTCCCCAGAGCCTCTAAGCCTCCGAGCCAGGCGGGTCCAGTGACAAAGAACCTGCATCGTGGGCAGTTACGCTTTCCCAAATATCCTGCCTCCACAGGGGCATAAACGGTCTCTACTTTTCGATCCACGACGACAGGCCCACCTTGTTCACACCCCTGTCCCGACATGGGACAAAATCCGAAATCCAAGAATTGGTAAGCAGCACTTGGCCAAGATGCATCTAGCCTCGAAAGAGAGCCCCCGTCTGTCGCAATCAATTGGGACTTTGCATCTTCGATCTTCTTATCAAAAACAAAGTCTTTTATTCGGTCGATGTTAGATTCAAGTGCTCGCTTTTCCGCCTCCTCAAGCTCCTGACGCATTTTTCCGTGACCGATTTTTGTGTAGTAAAGCGTCATAACTATGGTTGCGTGCCCAACTAGCTTCATTACAACATGAGGAGGGCAGCCGCCATCTACGACCAGGGCAGTAATGAGGCTTGTTCTGAGGCTGTGAGTCGTAAATGGACTTATGTATTGTTTTCTACTCGGGTCGGGATGGAGTTCAGCCAAGTTTTCTCCTGGCTGCTGAATTGCGGCAAGCAAAGCTGGCAGTGTTTTCTTGAAGGCCACATCAGTTTTCAGCGGTGATTCCGGGCTTTTTGTTTTGTACTTTAAGACCGGATTGCGGAAGAGAAAAGTTTGACTTCCCCTTTGGGCCAAAACGTTTTCATTGGTTTTCGATCTAAGTTCAATCTCGGTCCAAGGTGTGGGTTTCTTGAGCGGATTATACTTGGACTGCCAGTCTCTGAGCTTGATGATCCAATAGGCTAGATTGCCAGGCATGTAGGGCGCTGTGTAAGGCTTGCCACCCGTTTTGTTTGTTGTGACGAACATTCCTAGCCCCCCATCTACAAATCTCCTGATGAAGCCCTGCTCACGCTTGTACTTACCCAACTTAGTGTCGTTCTTTACCCAAATGATCTCACAACCATTCAAGATCGGGATCTCATGATCCGCTTCACCGCTATCAAGCCATAGGATTTGCTGCCCGCGAAGCGGAACCATCAATAGGGTATAGAGAGCAATCAGCTTCACTGGACACCAGATTTCGTAAGCGGTTCTATTACCCTTCCCCTCGTAGCGCCCGTTTTTGATACGCTCGCGCCAAACGCAATCGGGGTCATCCCGATCAATAAGAGATGGGGCTACTTCAAACCAGCAGTCATCAAAAAGGTCATGCAACTCTTCTAACTGCGAGAAGGTTTGGTACTCCTCGGGCACCAGATAATTTCTCGCCCTCGCAATCACAGAGACGGGTAATACAGGCTTCACTGATTCGGAGTGCGAGACTGTTTTGAAGTCATCTGCCATGTACTTGAAAATTGCTGCTATGGGATTTCTGTAGTCAGGCAATTGAATTAACTCGCCTTCGTCAGTCTCCTCCGAGCAGTATTTTTCAAGAATCCAGTCCAGGAAATATAAGCAAGCAACATATCGCCTTTCTCTAGCAGATTCAGTCGCTGAGTAGATGAAGTTTTTAAACTCTGTTTTGGGGAACGTCGTCTGTTTGTGAAGGAGTTGCGCGGGCCAATCTGTGCATCCAGAGGGAAGAACAACTTCGTTTAAAAACGCTCTGATGTTTACAATTTTATGATCTTGCCCGTGGCTATCCAGAACGTATTCTTCCGCTGCCTCCTTCCATACAGGCATGCTCTCCTTAAACTCCCAGAAAGCGCCACCTAAAGTCTCTCCAGACAAGTCAGTTCCAAGAAAAGCTGGCCAGTTTTGCCACTCGTGCTTATAGACGGCCGCTGGATGCGCCGGTAGCCGAGGATCGTCTCGATATCGCCTGTGATATTCAGGCTGCGTGGAGATTCCCAGTGTTTTCGTAGCCGCACTGGCTGCCTCTAAGTTTGGATAAAAGTCTTTCAGTCGCTCGAACGAATCTCCTAAGAACTCTTTCCAACTTTCCCAATCCCGACCATAGAAAGCTTTGGGGTCAGGATGAAGCTTAGGGTCTTCGTTAGAGCGTCTCTTGTACTCAACTTGAGATTTGAATTTGAAGCTCCGCGCTGAATTTTTTGCTTCGTCATAGGTTGGATAGAAGGCTTTTCCGGCCCCCAGAAAGGTTCCCCAATTTTCCCAAGAGCCCGCATAAACTCTCTCTGGAGAAAGAGGGAGACGTGGATCAAGTGTCCTGGACACCTTGTACTGGTTTCTGGTCTCAAACCCTAAAGATCTAGCAGCTTCCTTGGCCTCCTCGTAGGTTTTATATCGACCTGTAGGGGCTGGCGCTTTCTTACCTAAAAAATGCGCCCATCCCTTCCAGTCTTTCCGGTAGATAGTATTTGGATTGCTAGGCAAGCGGGGGTCTTCATAATGACGTGACTCATACTCTGTTTTCTTTGAAATGCCAAGAAACTGACAGGCATCACTAGCCTCTCTGAATGTTGGGTAAAGATCTGGTTTATCTTGGCCTAGATAAGGTAACCAGCTCTCCCATTCGTCCTTGTAATACTGCTGTGGATTGCTAGGCAGGCGGGGGTCCTGCTTGTAATTTTTCTTATATTCTTTCTGAGATTTGAAACCCAATTTTTGAGTCGCATTCGCCGCCTCCGCCAATGTCGGGTACTTGTCAGTTGATCTCATCGACGCTCGCTATCCTGTTTAGTCCGGAGATAAGTTTCTGAGCAATTTCCTTCTCTGCTTTCTCGAAGGCATTTCGCATTTCGTTTTGGGTAGGCTCCGTATAGACGGCTTGGGAATCGGGACTTTTGTGATGCATAGCCTTTTGAATGAATTCCTGTCGTAATCCAGCATTCTTCAGGGCCTGACCATACGCATGTCTATCCCCGTGCGCAGTCGTACCCGCTCGCTTTGAAAACTCAAGGCCAATTCTTTCGACTGCTCGCTGCCTACTTCCCGTGTAGGCCTTGATGGAATACGGATCGCCAGACTGTGTTGTGAAGGCGTAGGGGTGCTTTTTACCGAAACTGGGGGGCTCGTACTGGGTTTGCAAATAAAGCGCCCAGAGTGCCATGAAACGGTTTCCTGCCTCTAGCGGGAACCAGTTAACAACGAAGTATTTCCCACTGAGACTAGCCAATGCGGGATCTTTCCAGCCTGCGTGACGAATGTGGCGCTTTGGGTATTTGTCACGAGAACGGAGACCAAATTTTTTCTGCAAATAGCTTGATCGAATGCTGCCATCTGGCGCAAGACCCTGACTCGGGTGATAAACCTTAACGACGCACTCTCCATCCACGTTCGTAATATCGTTGACCCAAATATGAAAGCATTCGCTAACCCTCAGACCTCCGTAATACATCAGCATGGTGATAAGTACATCCCGGAGATTAAGGCGCTTAGCGATATCAGGAGATCCCGAGTATCCCCTTCGAACGAACCCTTCAGCTAAAAGATCGCCCATTCGACCTTCTGGGAAAAACTTAACTGGTTCTTGGTTAAATACTGTTTGACTTCGAGGTAATTGCACCGCCCTTTGGCGATTATCAGGGCGTTTCGAAAAAAGGTGAGCAAAGAAAGCATTCCGCTTACGGTGGTAGTGAGCGGCAATATTCATGCGTTCTCCGACGCTGTCAGGTTTGACCTTCGGGTTAATTCTCAAGTTTTCGTTATCATTCACTTCTGCCAACCAATCGCAGTAATGAGTGATGTGTCCGATTAACTGGCGAGCATCGGAGTCCCTCCGAGGCAACCATCTCAAATTTGACGGATCTTCACCTCCTGAACTAATCGTGCCTCTAAACAAAGACTGAGAAAACTCTCTAAACATTTTCTTAGGATCTGAGATGGCATCCTCATTAGCGCCCCAGAACTCCAGTAGCAAACACACCGCAAATGCACTTCTGTCGGACCAACTCATGGATCGACTTCTGTAGTTAGCTAAATACTGAAGATGGCTCTTGAGGACCCCACCGTCTACCAAGATCACTGGCAGCTCGTAATAATTGCCAGTGTTGTCCAGGCGAACCTTTGCGTTAACTTTTACAGGCATCATAGCTAATAGTATTTTAGTACCTTCCCACCGTTACTATGGCATGATCTCGGAGAAATAAAAACAAGACAACCACTTAAAGACCCTATCTACAGCTCCTGTTTTAGTACCTAATAAGGGTGGTACTAACTGCAAAGCCAGAAACTGGACCCCGATGGCGAGTTCATCCGGCGTTGGATTCCCGAGCTGGCTGGCGTTCCCAGTGAAATGATCCACACCCCATGGCTGATGACACCGGCCCAGAAAGAGCGTTACGGCGGCAACACCTACATCTCGCCGGTGTGCGCTCATGAACAGGCGGCCCGGGTTGCCCGTAAGGCGGTTGGCGACTTTCGCAAGCAGCAGGTCAGCAAGACAGAAACAGATCGGGTGCTGCTACGACACGGCAGTCGCAAGGGACCTGTTCAGAAACGCCCCCGCGTGCCATCGAAGCAGCAATCCGATCAGCTGTCACTGTTCGACTAGACCGCTTACCCGCATCAGTTGCGGTTCAGTTGCCGCTGATGCTCCAGCATTTGCTCCATCATCATCTGCATCTGGTTCATCCGGTTTTCCATCATTTCCAGGCGCTGCTCGTTGTCCATCCCCGGACCACCAGAACGGTTGCCCTGGGCATGGCCAGACTGCTTTTTACCCTGGCCGTGATTGTTCATCATGCCCTGGTTGTTCATCATGCCCTGGCCATTACCCATCATTCCCTGACCATTGCCCATCATGCCCTGGCCCATCATCCCGGGGCCCATCATGCCGCCACGCATCATCTGCATGTGCTCCTGCATGTACTCCATGTGTTGCTGGCGCAGTCTCTGGCGTTCAGCGTTGGAGTTGGCGTTTCGCATTTCCTGCATCATGGCCTGCATGCGCGCCATATTTTCATTCATCTGCTGCACTTGTTCCTGGTTCATCATGCCAGCACCTGGCATTTGCCCTGAGTTGCCCTGAGCAAAAGCAAAGGCAGGCAAGGCGACGAACACGGAACAGGCAACGAAACGACTTAATCTGTTCATGAGATCCTCCTTATTGGCTGCAACAATGTGCATCACCATGAGTAAAGACCATGAAACTGAATTGAAACTGAAAAGTATCCATCAAGAGTGGTTAACAGCATACAGATTGATCTGGGTCATCCAGTTGAACCGCAAACGTTTAAGAGCAATCACATTTCATTGTTTTAATTCCTTAAAAACTGGCTGGGAATGGTATTCTCTCGTTACCAACCATTGCATCGCCCCATTGCGGATTAACGCACTTACGGAGCTTGAGTTCAGAAGCTGGTTCTTATGATTACGGCCGTTAACCGTAAAAAAAGAATACCGATTATTGTCATGCTGATTGCGCTCATCGGCATGACCTTCTCAGTCATGGGAGAAACGTTATCCCATGGAGTACCGGAGCTGACTGAAGCCAACATCCTGCACGAAGGCCATCACGGCCACAGTCATGATCATCACAGCCACAGCGTGCAAGACCATCAAGACCGCCACTCTCATCATGACTCTGGCAACCACTCCCACGAGTCCGCAGACCGGTTGAAAATGCCGGTATTCTCCAACCTGACACCTTCACTCCGGCGCCCTGTTCCCTTTGCTGGAGAGAATCCCCGCAGTTTTCGTTACCGGCTCGACCGCCCGCCAAAGCTCTGCACGTTTATCTGAGCAATGCTGCCTTAGCAGCTGAACGAAAACCCATTCTACGGAGTTACTATGCTGTCAACTTTGCTTGGCAAACCTCGCCCTTGGGCGCGGGTTGCTGCCGGCGGAAATCGTTTTTTCTGGATATTCCTGACACTGGGCCTGCTCGGTCTCAGCGCGGATGCGTTGGCCCATGCCGTCGCCCAGGGCGACAAGGGATACATTCAGGAGATTACCGGCATAAACCTGATTGCTTTTACCTACCTCGGTGCCAAACACATGGTCACCGGTTACGACCACCTGCTCTTTCTGCTGGGGGTCATTTTCTTCCTGTACCGCATGCAGCACATCGCTATCTACGTGAGCCTGTTTGCCCTGGGGCATTCCACCACGATGCTGCTGGGCGTGTACTTCAACGTCGGCATCAATAGCTACATCATCGATGCGATTATCGGCCTGTCGATCGTGTACAAGGCACTGGACAATATCGGCGCCTATCAGCGCTGGTTTGGCTTTCAGCCCAACACCAAAGCCGCCACGCTCATCTTCGGTTTTTTCCACGGCTTCGGGTTGTCCACCAAGATCCTTGAGTACGACATCTCGCCGGACGGGCTGATTCCGAATCTTCTCGCCTTCAATGTAGGCGTGGAAATCGGACAGCTCATTGCCCTGGCCATGATCCTGATTGCCATCAATTTCTGGCGCAAAACCGACGGCTTTTTCCGTCACGCCTACACCGCGAATGTGGCCATGATGAGTGCAGGCTTCCTGCTATTCGGCTATCAGCTTACCGGTTATTTCGTCGCCTGATTCTGGAGAACCTTTATGTACAACACTGACATACCTAATCGAGAAGAACTGCCAAGTACCGCCAAACTGATTCGATCAACCATTGTTGCGGCCATCGTGGCGCTGATACTGCTGGTTACCGTTGTGATGCCCGCGGAGTACGCGCTCGATCCGACCGGAGCCGGACGACTGCTGGGCTTGACCGAAATGGGTGAAATCAAGGAACAGCTGGCCGAGGAAGCCGCCGCCGACGCGGAGGCCGAGATGGTTGCCGTTCAATCGTCGTCTGCACAAGGGCCTCAGGAAGTCGCGGAGCCTGTCATGGCCGAGCCTTCAGATGAATCGGTCTCTGTGCCCGAAGCAGAGATCACGGCTGCGAAACCAGAGCCCGCGGCTGAACCAGTAGCTGTCGAACCGCAATGGCAGGATGAAGTACGCGTGGTGCTGACGCCGGGCGAGGGAACCGAATTCAAACTCACTATGGAGGAAGGGGCTGTGGCCCGATACTCCTGGGCGTCTGAAGGCGGCCCTATCAACTACGACACCCACGGCAACGGTAGCGGCCAATCCATCTCTTACGAGAAGGGCCGAGGTGTTCCTGAAGATGAAGGAGAGCTTGAGGCCGCCTTTACCGGCGACCACGGGTGGTTTTTCCGGAACCGTAACGACAATAACATCACTCTGGTACTGCGCACTGGCGGAGACTATGGCCAGTTGAAGAAAGTGCTCTGAGGCGCGAATGTGCCGGGGTGGGTTCTGCCCCGGCACGCTATCCGAAAGATCAGAAGGCGATTCGCGCGCCAATCACGGCAAACCAGTCTTCTGTGCTTCCGCCCCCGGCTTCTGCCAGATCAGCAGTGTCGCCGTACTTGCGCTCGTGTACCACGCCCACATAGGGCGAGAAGGCCCGGTCAATCAGGTCATAACTCAGCCTCAGCCCCCACTCGGTGGAATTGAGCCCCTTGCCGACACCAATCTCCCGATCCTCTGAAAACGCCACAAGAGTCTCGAACGAAGCCGACAGGATCCAGAAGTTGGTGACCAACAACTCGTATTCCGCCTCAAAGTCCGCCGAGGCGTCGCCTTCATCGCTGACATAAAGGTTGGTGTCTACCTCGAACCAGTAGGGTGCCAGCCCGGTGACCCCAAGCACGCCATAGACCCGGTCCGGACCTTCCGGGGTATCTATGCGGATTCCGGCCTTGGCATCCCAGAAGTCATCCACCGGAGTCTGGGCAACAAACTGGTTTTCCAGGGTTTCCCAGGCATTTTGACCCTCTTCCCACTCGCCCTCGAACAACCAGCGGAATTTCAGTTCATCGGTGCCATAAAAGGCATCGCCTTCAATAACCGCCAGCTCCTCGTCCGAATCGCTATACCGGTACTCAAACTTCTCCGCAGACACACCCCAGAAGCTCTTGGCGGTCTGGGTCTTTTTGGCCGGATCGTCCTGGGCAATCGCTGGTGTGGACATTGCAGTCACGGCCAGAGTCAGGCCGCACATGGAGGCTGTTAACCGACTCATGATTCACCTCCCTGTGTGCCGCTTGGCTTGCCCTCGGCAACGGTGCTGTCCGGGCCACCTTCAACCACGATCTTGCGGAACATGCCGGAGGCGGCGTGGTAGGAAAGATGGCAATGGAACGCCCACTCACCCGGTGCATCCACCTCCGTTTCCATATAGACAGTGGTGGCTGGCGCCACGCTGATCACGTGCTTCAGGGGGTTCCATTTGCCCTCGCCCACATCAAGGATCGACCACATACCGTGCAGGTGCATGGGGTGGGTCATCATGGTTTCGTTGACGAATTTGAAGCGGACCCGCTCGCCATACTGCAGGACGATGGGGTCGGCATCCTCATACTTGATGCCGTTGATGCTCCACTCATAGCGCTCCATGTTGCCAGTAAGGCGCAATTCAATCTCGCGGGTTGGCTCGCGGTGGTCGTACAACGGGTTCTGTGCCCTGAGATCGGCATAGGACAGGAACTTTCCACCATTGCTGGCGGTGGGCATCAACCCGCTGCCACTGGCATAAAAGGGATCTTCCGGCATGGAAGCTCCATCGCTCCCGCCCATACTGCCATGGCCCATGGCACTGTGATCCATCCCGGCCATTTCACCACTGTCCATGCCGTCGTCGTTCATGCCGCCCATGGCGTCTTTGCTCATGTCTCCATGATTCATATCGCCATGATCCATATGCCCGGCCATATCGGCCATGGTCAGCAATGGCGCCTCCCGAAGTTCCGGCACTTCTGCCGTCATCCCCTCTTCCGGCGCAAGAGTCCCCCTGGCAAAGCCCGAGCGGCCCATGAATTCGGCAAAGATGGTGTAGGCTTTCCTATCCGTGATGCGAACGATCACATCGTAGGTTTCTGCCACGCCAATGCGGAACTCGTCCACGTTCACCGGCTGCACATTGTTGCCATCCGCCTGGACCACGGTCATTTCCAGACCGGGAATGCGAACGTCGAAATAGGTCATGGCGGAAGAGTTGATGAAGCGCAGACGGATCCGTTCACCCGGCTCAAAGACGAAGTCGCTTTTCTGGAACACCAGATTCGCGATTCCAGTGGTAGGCTGGACACCCTACAGACCGGTGATTATTTCCAGGAAGTTTTTCACCACGCATTCGCTATCCATTCCGACACCCGGACCATCATCTCCCCCGAGAATTGGGCACCGCTGTTGATGCCACTGGTGGAGTCCGGCGAGGAAGGTACACTGCGGGTCAGTGGCGCCGAAATTGCGGAGGCGCCCTCGGATATCCTTGCTTACCGGAAGTCCTTTCGCGTGGACGACCAGCCCATCGTGGTGATCGTTTCCGAAGACCTTGGTGCCTTGAGCCGGAGCCAGGCCGAGCTTCACGCCTGGACGGCCGTTGTTTCCCTGCTGCTGATCCTGCTGCTGGTTGGCACACTCTGGCTGGGTATCAACCTGTCCATGCGCCCCGTAGTAAGCCTCAAGGCCGCATTAAAGCGGCTGCAGGATGGCGAGATATCGCGGATTGATGTCAGGGCCCCCGAGGAGTTCCAACCTCTTGTACTGCAGCTCAACCAGTTGCTCGACTCATTGGACCAGCGGCTGGAGCGCTCCCGGGATGCGCTGGCGAATCTCTCCCACAGCGTTAAAACGCCCATCGCTGCCGTTCGCCAGATTCTGGAAGATACCGACCGCCCCCTCCCCAACACCCTAAGACAACAAATGGCCGGCAGGCTCGATGATATCGACAGACAACTTGAGGCAGAAATGCGGCGCAGCCGGTTCGCGGGTCCACAGATCGGCAAAAGCGCCTACCCTCTGAAGCAGGCCCGAGACCTTCTCTGGATGCTCGGCCGGCTGTATCCGGCAAAATCCTTTGAAATGTCGACCGTACTGACCGAAGAACGACGCTGGCCCATCGAAGAGCACGACCTGAACGAGGTGCTGGGCAACCTTCTGGACAATGCCGGCAAGTGGTCCGCCAGGTTCGTGGAACTTGGTCTGCAAGAGGATGGGAAAGGATTTGCGATCACCGTTGAGGACGATGGCCCCGGAATTCCTCCCGACGCGCTGGACACCCTCGGCACCCGCGGGCTGCGCCTGGACGAACAAACGCCGGGGCATGGCCTGGGGCTGGCCATCGTGCGGGAGATTGCAGACCGCTATGGTGGTATCCTGAATTTCAGCTCCGGCCCGACCGGAGGATTCAAGGCAACGGTCCATTTTCCGGGTACTACCGGGGGGATAAGGCAGTGAAAATCGGTGAACTTGCAAAGACAACGGCCATTCCTGTTGAAACCATCCGCTACTACGAAAAAATCGGTTTGCTACCGGAACCGGACAGGGACAACAGTGGCTACCGTTCCTACCGCAATGCCCATCTGGACCGGTTATTGTTTATCAAACGCTGTCGCAACCTGGACATGGCCCAGGACGAGATCCGCGAGCTGATCCGACTGGCCGAGCAACCGGAAGCAGATTGCAGCGAAGTCGATGCCCTGCTGGCTCGCCATCTGAATCACGTGCGGGAACGGCTGAAGGAGCTGGCGAGCCTTGAAGAAACTCTCGAGCAGCTTCAGGAAGCCTGCACCAATGGGCGCACTGTGCGCGAATGCGGCATTCTTGGCGGGCTTAGCACGGAGTTTGATACTCCAGAGCCCGAAGACCGCCACAACCACGTTGCCGGCACCCATGGGACTCGCCAGAACTGACGAATCTCAAAAATTTCTGCAGCAACTGTTGACCCTGTAGATACTACAGGGTTTTCAATAAGATCATCTGAACCAAGGAGGTCTTTATGGCGTGCAGTTGCTCCGCCCCCGAACCCAAATCCCCTGCCCCGGGCTTTCGTAAAGCGTTATGGATTGCCTTGTGGGTGAACCTGGCCATGTTCGTGGTGGAAGGCATCGCCAGCCTGTCATCCGGCTCGGTCTCTCTGATGGCGGATGCCATCGATTTCTTCGGCGACAGCGCCAACTACGTTCTGTCTCTCACGGTCCTCTCCATGGGTATGCTCTGGCGCGGTCGCGCAGCCATGGTCAAGGGCATCACCATGACAGTGTTTGGCCTGGTGGTATGGGCCCGTGCCGTCTGGGTGGTTCAGGCGGGCATTACCCCGGAGCCCCTGACCATGGGAGCCGTCGGCCTGCTGGCGCTTGCTGCCAACATGAGCGTGGCCGCCATGCTGTTCAAATTCCGTGAAGGCGATTCCGACATGCGGTCTGTCTGGCTATGCAGCCGCAACGATGCCATCAGCAACATCGCTGTTATGGTAGCCGCCCTTGGTGTGTTCGGCACCGGGACAGCCTGGCCAGACCTGATTGTAGCCGCCATCATGGGCACGCTGGCTATAACGGCCGGTATCAGTGTGGTGCGCCATGCCCGGAGCGATATCGCAGAAGCCAGGGCCAGCGAAGCGCAACCGGCGGCAACACCGTCAAGCAGCCGCTAGAAAGCAAGTGAGATCATCACCGGGATAAACGCCAGGGCAAACAGCGTGGTAAGCAATACGGTACCCGCTGCCTGCCTTGGCGAGGTATCCAGCAGGGTCGCAATGACCACAGTATTCGCGGCAATCGGCGTGATCGAAATCAGGAACATGGCCTTGTGTACGGCCGGCTCATAGATGCCCAGCACGGTTGAATCCAGCCACCAGAACACAATGGCCACCAGTGGCCAGACCACGAACTTCCCGAAAAACGCCAGGGCCGTGAAACGGACATTGCCCGCCAGGCCGCGAAAGCTGGTGATGCTCATGCCAATGATCATCATGCCCAGAATGCTGTAGGCGCCGCGCAGGTTATCGAACAGCGGCACAAAGATATCCGGAATTCCGATGCCCGCCAGGTTAAGGACGACGGCCGCCAGGAAGGCGTATACCGACGGGAGCTTCAGCACCCGCCAGAGCGAATCCTTGATGCTGTAACGCCCTCTCGCCGCCAGATAGAAGCCCACGGAGTTCTCGAACAGCGTGGTGCCCAGCATGCACACGATGTAGAGCCCCAGCCCCTCCTCACCGAACAGCAACAACGCAACCGGCACACCGAAGTACCCCGTGTTACCGGAACCCACACACAGGGGAATGATGTTGGCACTGCCGTCGGAGAGCACCCGCTTTGCCAGCTTTAATTGCGCAATTCCCAGCACAGAAGAAATCCCGAATACCAGAAACGGCAACAAGATAACTTCGGGAGAAAGCGGCGCTACCATCACCCCGGAAAACACCACTGAGGGCGTCACGATATAGAGCATGATGCCGGCGATATGACGACCACTGGCCTCAAGATAACGACCGGCGACCCAGCCCAGGGCGACCGTTACGTAGAGCGGAATAAGCTTGAAGAAAAGGGCAAAGGCTGCGGCCATCGGGACTCCGTGAGGAAAGGGGAAACTTCCAGCAACAGGAGGCGGAGTCTATCACTGAACGTTCGTCAGATCGCGATATCGACTCAGTGAAAAAGGCTTAATGATTTAAGTCATTTCAAAAGATGCTTCTCTGATACCACAATTCACCTGACACTCATAACAGGGTCAACGCCATGAACAGCATCTTCAGGCCAGACGTTTCCTCCGCCCCGTGCATGTTGGGAGAAAACAACCCGGATATTATCCAGCAGGATGCCGCACCTGAGTCAGCTGCCCTGCTGAATGGCCTCAGCCGGGTTTTCGGAATTCGCCTGGCAGGGCACGAGAATGATCCCGACGCACGGTTTCTGGCAGACCTCGCCCGCCTGTTTCACCTTTGCAGGGTTGACCCCGAAACCGCTCTGGAGAAGCACGACACACCCTGGGCAAACGTTTATCTGGTTCAGTACGGCATCCTTCGGCTGTTCCGGGAAGCACCCAGCGGCAAGGTGTCCGTCCACCACTTCTTTTCCGAAGGCGATATGGTCTGGCCGGTTTTTGGCCGTAGCCGAACCGTACGAAACACCCTTTGCCTGACCTCAGTAACGCCGGTAACGGCCTGGGTGGCTGACTTCGCGGCGTTCCGGTCCGCTATCCAGTCTCACGGTGAAGGGCTCTGGCCCCGGTTCGCCCTTGCCCTGACGGAAGAAATTGCCGAGCTGACCAGTATGAGAGAATTCCGCAAGCACACCATGCCGGCAAGAGAACGCTACAAGTTGTTGCTGGAAGAATACCCAGAACTGGTTAAACGGGTGCCAGATAATCAACTGGCATCATGGCTCGGTGTTGTGCCGGCGACTTTCTCCCGCCTGAAAACCGCAACTGCGAAGAGCCGGCCCTGAAGCCAACCGGATACCGCATAAAAAAGGGCAGCAAGCTCTCGCCTGCTGCCCTGAAAAACGCTCAACGCTTTGCTAAAACTTCAGAATCAGCCGTGCAGTTTTACTGCCAGCTCGGCAACGTGCTTACCCTGGAAGCGGGCAATCGCCAGCTCTTTCTCGCTGGGCTGCCGTGAGCCGTCCCCGCCTGCGATAGTTGACGCTCCGTAGGGAGTCCCGCCATTCACTTCCGAGATATCGAAGAATTCCGGGATGCCGTAACCCAGGGGCACAATGACCATGCCGTGGTGGGCCAGTGTGGTCCAGAATGAGCTGATGGTATGCTCCTGCCCGCCACCGGTGCCTGTGGAGGTAAACACACTGGCCACCTTGCCGTGAAGCTTGCCTTCGGCCCACAAACCGCCTGTCTGATCCAGGAAGGTCCGCATCTGCCCGGCCATGTTGCCGAACCGGGTGGGCGTACCGAAAATGATCGCGTCGTATTCTGCCAGCTCTTTCGGATCGGCTACCGGGGCTTCCTGGTCCGCCTTTCCGCCAGCGCCCAGAAATGCCTGGTCGGCCATGGTTTCCGGCACACGCTTGACTGTAACGTCTGCACCATCGACACCTTTTGCACCTTCGGCAATGGTGTTTGCCATTGTCTCAATATGGCCATACATGGAGTAATAGAGCACAAGCACTTTTGCCATCGGGAGAACCTCCTCTGTCTTTGATCGGATATACGCATGCTAACCAGCGGCAGACTCGAGAGAAATCGGAAGTTTTCCGACAGGTCGTTCAGTTTTTCTGAACAGGGTCACAGGATGTTCACGATCAGGCATTGCGTACAGGTGTACGCTGAAGTATTTTAGGGCCATGGCTAATTCGGAAGACCGCTCTGTGACAGCAACTCCATCCCCCGCAAATAATAACCATCACCGCATTGAAGAGTGGCTGAACAGCGCCACCCATGGTCTGGGCGCAATATTGAGCGTTATTGGCACGGCCGCGTTGATCGTGGGCGCCAGTCAATTCGGGGATGCCTGGAAGATTGTCAGTTTCAGTATTTTCGGCGCGTCCCTGATTCTTCTTTATCTGGCCTCAGCCCTGTATCACGGTGCCCGGCGGCCAGAACTGAAAAGGGCGTTCAAAACCCTTGATCATTGCGCCATTTTTCTGCTGATCGCCGGCACCTACACGCCCTTTCTGCTTGTAAACATGCGCGGCACGGTGGGCTGGACACTGTTTGCGGTGATCTGGTCACTGGCGATCACCGGCGTGGTGCTGAAGGTTATTTTCAAAAACCGCTTCAAGCTCGCGAGGGTTGGCATCTATGTGGCCATGGGCTGGCTGATCACGTTCGCCTCATCCGATCTGGTGGCCAACCTGAGTGAAACAGCCCTGAACCTGACGATTGCCGGCGGCATTTTGTACACCGCCGGTGTCGCCTTCTATCTGGCCGACCGCATACCTTATATGCATGCGATCTGGCACCTGTTCGTAATCGGCGGCAGCGCCTGCCACTTCAGTGCCATCTATTTTGGCGTCCTCCCCCACACGGCCTGATCAGAACGCCCAAACCATTGCCATCAGCACGCCCCATGCCAGCAAAGACGCCGACATAACGGTGTAGGTGGCCGACATGACCACCACATCATTATCGCTTCGCTCGCAGAATGAGCGAACGCCCTGGTAGACCAGCGCACAGGACAGGAACAAGGCGGCAAACACCGCCACAACGCTGACTGCCAGCACCGGCACCAGCAGCGCCAGTGATGACAGCCAGAGCGGTAGCGGCGCAATTGCGGCCAGCAAATAGGCATCCTGATAACTGATTTTCAATTGATGACTATCCATAACGGCGTGGATCAGCCAGCCCATCACGAAGAACGTGAGTAACTCTGCCAGGAAAAGGATAGTGGTGATAAACCGCCACTCCTTGTCTCCGAATCCCTGCATGAAGGCGTCGCCGTACTGCGTTCCGGCATAGTAGAGCAGCACCGGCGGCAGAAACGACATCGGCACTACCACCACCCAGGCCAGGAACGGAATGGACAGGTCAAGGCGCCGCAGCTCTGACCAGGCGCCATTGCCGGAAAATGGTAGACGGGCAAGTTGTGTAATATTCATGATGCACCTTTAAAATGTTTCCCGCGTTATTTTTACTGATAGTTTCGGTGCGCCGAACGGTCAAGGACACGAGATGACTTCGGACAACTCAGGCATGCCAAGAAAGAACATTCATGCGTTCTGGCTATTCTTCCCTGCCGCATCACTATTCGCCGCATTAACGGTTCCCCTGTCGATATACAGCGTGCTGTCCGGGACAGGCTGGCCGCCCGGTTTGCTCGGTGCGGGACACGGCCATGAGTTGATATTCGGCTTCGCCCTGGCCCTCATCGCCGGCTACACCCTCGGCCCCCAACCTGGCCGGGTACTCACTCTGCTCTTTGTGCTTTGGATACTCGCGAGGGTCAGCTGGGTTCTGGCGCCGGAAAGTATTGCCGCCCAACTGTTAAGCCCGGCCTTCGCCCTCATGCTGGCGCGCTACGCGGTCCCGAGATTTCAGGCGGCCAAAAAATGGCGCAACCGGATTGCCGGCCCGCTGATTCTGCTTCTTTGCCTGTTGTCGGTCGTTTTCTGGCTTGCCAGCAACACACTGGCCGCAAGCGCACCGGCAATACTGGATAGCCGCCAGGTACTGACAACCGCCATTGTCGGTTTGCTGCTTCTGATGACGTTTATCGGCGGGCGAGTCATTGCGCCGGCTGTGGCCGGCACGCTTGAGAAACGGGGCATCCCCCTTGAGGCCCGGGTTCAGCCACATGTTGAGGGAACCCTTCTGGCCATCTTGCTGCTGGCACTGCTGCTCAGCTTTCTGCCAGTCGCGGCCCCGGCCGTGGGTCTGTTATTGCTGGTTGCGGGTTTTCTGATTGTGGTTCGCGCTGCTCGCTGGAAGCTCTGGCACTGCCGAAACCGGCCAGACCTTCTGGTACTGGCACTTGGCTACTTATGGCTGGCTGCAGGCGCTGGCGCAAGCGGGTTAAGCCTTCTGAAAGAAAACGATCCCGTCGCCTCCATGCACCTGATAACAATCGGAGCCCTCGGCACGCTTTCCACCAGTGTCATGCTGCGGCTTGCCTGGCAGCGAGCCAGACGAATGACACCACCCATCTGGCAGGTTGTTGGCATCGCCTCGGGCATGGCCATTGCGGCAGTCGCCCGACTCTACGCGGGCAACGCGCCTTTTCTTGAACCGGTTGCACTCTGGTTGGCATCGGCGAGCTGGTCCTGCATCTACGGTTTTGTGGCGCTGCAGACGATTTTACTGTTCCGGGATAGCCAGAACCGCCGGAAATGATTGGCTACCTCCACTGCGCCAGCATCCATAACGCCTACCCACTTCGGGATATCACTATCGCACCCATTTGATTTTAATAGATTTTATCGATCTGAAGCGCGCCTGGATTTTCATCAAAAAACTCACCTTCTGACACGTCATTTTGTCCTTGAGAAATATCAAGCATGACTCCCCGCCTCGCTTTGCACAATGGTGTCGAGAAGCCCGAGCGCCACCAGAAACGGGGCCAAGGGCACGTTAACCGAGGGAGTCAAAATCATGGCCAAAACCAACGCAGACATCGAACACTGGGATGTCGAGAGCGAAGAATTCTGGGAGCGGGAGGGCAAGCGCATTGCTTCCCGCAACCTGTGGATTTCCATCCCCAGCCTGCTGATGGGCTTTGCCGTCTGGCTGATGTGGGGGATGATCACCACCCAGATGAAGAACCTGGGTTTTCCTTTCAGCATTGAGCAACTGTTTACACTGTCTGCGATTGCAGGCCTGTCTGGCGCCACCCTGCGGATCCCCGCCTCGTTCATGATCAAGATCGCCGGCGGACGAAACACGGTGTTCCTGACCACTGCCCTCCTGATGATTCCTGCTGCCGGTACCGGCATCGCCCTGATGAACCCGGATACACCGTTTATCGTGTTCCAGGCCCTGGCACTGCTATCCGGTATCGGCGGCGGTAACTTCGCCTGCTCCATGAGCAACATCAGTACCTTCTACCCGAAAAGCAAGCAGGGCTATGGCCTCGGCATGAACGCCGGTCTCGGTAACTTCGGCGTCACCACCATGCAGGTGGTCATCCCACTGGTCATGACCGTGGGTATCTTCGGCGCCCTGGCCGGTGACCCTATGCAGCTGCAGAGCCCCAGCGGCACGCTGATTGGCCGCATTGAGGCGGGTACCGATACCTGGATCCAGAACGCCGGGTTTATCTGGCTGGTGTTTCTGATTCCGCTGGCGTTTGCCGGCTGGTTTGGCATGAACAACCTGAAAGTGGTTACCCCGAATCCGGGCAACCCGCTTTCGGCCTTCGGCAAGATTCTGGGGCTCTATGGCGTAGGTATTCTCGCCTCCATCGCAGGCGTCTGGGCCCTCAGCGTGCTGAACATGTGGCTGGCCCTGCCCCTGACCATCGTGCTCACACTGATTCTTCTGCGGCTGATCCCCGGCGATATCAAGCCCAACATCCAGGCCCAGTTTGCAATCTTCAGCAACAAGCACACCTGGTCCATGACCGTGCTCTACATCCTTACCTTTGGATCATTCATCGGCTTCTCCGCTGCCCTGCCGCTGTCCATTACCGTTATCTTCGGCAACATGATGGAAGTGGCAGCCGATGGCACGGTAACCCGTGTGGTCAACCCTGATGCGCCGAGCGCACTGACCTGGGCCTGGATGGGGCCGTTTGTTGGCGCGCTCATTCGCCCGGTGGGCGGCTGGATTTCCGACAAGGTGGGTGGATCCATCGTTACCCAGATCATCTCGGTTGTGATGGTCGCAGCCTCCGTGGCCACCGGCTACGTGATGATGCTGGCCTACAACTCCACTGATCCGAACGCCTACTTTGCACCGTTCCTGATCCTGTTCATCATCATGTTTGCGGCCAGTGGTATCGGTAACGGCTCCACCTTCCGCAGCATCGGTTTCATCTTCAACCAGCAGCAGAAAGGCCCGGTTCTGGGCTGGACCTCTGCGGTTGCCGCCTACGGCGCGTTTATCGCCCCCAGGGTGATGGGCCAGGAAATCCAGGCCGGCACCCCAGAGGTGGCCATGTACGGCTTTGCGGTGTTCTACGCACTCTGTCTGGTGGTTAACTGGTGGTTCTACCTGCGCAAGGATGCGTACATCAAGAACCCCTGATACAGGGTTCAAGTAACAGCCGGCGTCCGTGAAGGGCGCCGGTTTTTTTATGCCTGCTTTCCATCAAAGGCTACCTCCTTACCTGCACAAAATGACGCGCACGCTGGCAAATGCTAGATTCAGGATATTGGATTTAATCCCAAGAGAACCAGGGAGCCTGCCATGTCCTTCGAAGAGCTATTCGACGCGAGCTACGAGCGTGTCCTACAGACCCCACCCGAGGTGCCTGACTTCTTTGAAGGCTTCTATCGCCGGTTCCTGATGTCTTCTCCCGAGGTCCGGGCACTGTTTCGCAATACCGATATGGCCGTTCAGCGGAGTATGCTGAAGAAATCCTTTTTCAGCCTCGTAGCCTTTTACGCCAGCGGCAACGTTGACGATGTCCTTCATCGAATTGCCTGCCTGCACAGCGCCCGCCATCTGAGCATCAAGCCCTACCTCTACGACCTCTGGCTCGACTGCCTGACGGACACCGTAAGAGCCTATGACCAGGAGTGCAGCGACGATATCGAACTGGCCTGGCGGTTGGTTCTGAGCCCTGGAATCACCTACATGAAATTCGGCTACGACCACTTCTGATCCGTGGTCATAGTAAGACAGGCCTGGCCCCCAAAATGATGTCCCTTCAAACGCAAAAAAGCCGCCGGGCAATGCCTCGGCGGCCTTTTCTTCAACCGTTCCGGGTTAGCTGGTAGCGGCAGCCTGCCGGCGACGCTCTTCCTCTTCGATCTGGAGATCCACAGAGGACACCTGGTATTCGTCGGCAAAGCCTGACTCCGGCTCCTTCAGCCACATGATGCACAGCAACCAACTGACAAACGCGCCACCGGCAATGATGTAGAAGAACTGGGTCGGGGTTACGAAGGTGAAGATGGTCAGGTACACCACCGCACCCACGTTACCATAAGCGCCCGCCATGCCGGAGATCTGGCCGGTCAGGCGCCTCTTGATAGAGGGTATGATGCCAAAGGTGGCGCCCTCGGCACCCTGCACGAAGAACGAGGTGAATACGGTAATACCCACGGCAATAATCAGCGGCCAGTTAGAGTTCATCAGGCCCATAAGCGCGAAGCCCACCGAGATGCCGAACATGTAACTGAGCATCACAAACCGGCGGTTGCCCATACGGTCTGAAACCAGGCCACCCATTGGGCGTGCCACCAGGTTCACGAAAGCGAAGGAGGCAGCGATAAGGCCGGCTGCGGTCGCACTCAGGCTCCAGGTTTCCTCGAAGAACATCGGCAGCATGGACACCACCGCCAGCTCGGCACCAAAATTGGCGAAGTAGGTGCTGTTCAGAGCTGCAACGCTGTTGAACGGGTACTTGTCGTCCTCGGGCACACCCTGTTTCAGCAAGGGAATATTAACCCGGAGAATCTGGATAATCTGATAGCAGACAATGGCCACGATCACCGCGTAACAGATAGCGGCTCCGGTCGCACTCAGGTACCCCATGTTCTCGATTCGCCATACCAGGATGCCCAGAACGCCCACCAGGGGAATGGTCCAGAGGATCAACTTGATCATGTCCCCCCAGCTGCTGACTTCCAGAGCCACGGCCTTGCGCGGCTTGCGATGAACGGTGCCCGCCGGGCCGTCGGTAATCGCAAACCAGTAGTACACACCATACGCCGCCATCACGATTGCGCTCTGGGCGATGGCCCAGCGCCAGCCGTCTTCACCACCGTACATGTGCAGTGCAATGGTTGGCAGAGTTATAGCCGCAGCGGCCGAGCCGAAATTGCCCCAACCGGCATAGAAGCCTTCGGCAAAGCCGATGTCTTTCGGTTTGAACCACATGGCGGTCATGTGGATACCCACCACAAAGCTGGCACCAATGGAGCTGAGCACCAGGCGGCTGACCAGGAGCTGGGTCATGGTGTTGCCGAACGCAAATACCAGGGCAGGGATGGCCATCAATACCATTAGTACCGAAAACACCCGGCGGGGGCCGAAGCGGTCCAGGGCCATGCCCACGATAATCCGGGCAGGTATGGTCAGCGCTACGTTGGCGATGGCAAACAGGCGAAGATCATCCGCGGTGAGCCAGTTGACGCTTTTGAGCATACTGGATGCCAGCGGCGCCATGTTGAACCACACGTAGAAAGTTATAAAGAATGCGATCCAGGTCAGGTGCAGAGCCCTGACTTCCGGATTTTTGACGTGGAAAACGTCTGCGACTTTCATGTCAGCCTCCCTGGGCTTTCAGATACAGAAACGGTTATAGCCAGACTCAACGGCTGGGCAGAATAAGAAGCGGGCACTGGATGCGACGGGCAAGGAAGGAACTCACGCTGCCGAAGGTCATGTAATCCAGTTCGTCCACGAAGTAAGTCAGTGAGCGGGCAATAAAACCGCCGTCAGGCTCATGGCTGTGGCGGGCGATAACCAGCATGTCCGGATGAACCTTTTTCTCCGCTGCGAACAGCAACATCTTTCGGGCGTCGCCCTCCAGAAGCATGTTTTCGACGGAGATCTGTTCCTGCTCACACACCTCCATGGCCTCGGCGATGTGCTTTTTCAGATCGTTCAACTCTTCCTGGAACATGTCCTCGTTTCCCGAGGTGATGTCGCGGGGGTTTTCGGCAACGGCCACGAGGGTAATGACCGGTTTGAGGTCGCGGAACATGGTGATGGTCTGGGCCAGCGCCAACCTGGCATTTCGCGAGCCGTCGTAGGCAATCATGATTTTCATTTTTGAGTTCTCCAAAGGGCGCTTTCGGTACCCTTTCAAAGGCTATTTCAAGGGGCATCCATTGATATCTGTCAGCATTAGCCCACACTCCGGGGCCGCCCATAATTGACGTAAATCAACGCTGAGAGCGCGTACCCCACCAGAGCAATCAGGGGTCTATCCCCCTGCCCCCAAAACCCTCTGATTGCCTACCACCACTGCACCCAGCAGGAGGTACCTCCAATGCCCCGCATGGAAAAACCCTGGTTTTGGTAAGGTTTAAGAAGTGTTTTCAGACCTCAATTGATGAGCAAGCGGAGGGAGCGGAGCATGGCCAATACCCCGTCAAAGCCAGCGCAATACCGTGCGCTCGGTTTATCCACTTTCGCCTTCACCCTGTGCTTTGCGGTGTGGACCATTTTCTCCATCATCGGGATTCGCATCAGCGAGGATCTCGGGCTGTCGGATACCCAGTTGGGTCTGCTGATGGCCACCCCCATTCTTACCGGCTCAATTAGCCGACTTTTCCTGGGGATATGGACAGACAGGTACGGCGGCCGCTGGGTATTCGGCATTCTGATGCTAACCACCGCCGCCTGCGTGTACCTGCTCACCTTCGCGACCACGTACCTCATGCTGTTGGTAGGCGCTCTGGGCGTTGGCCTGGCAGGTGGTGCCTTTATCGTGGGGGTGGCTTACACGGCGGCCTGGTTTGAACCGGAGCGGCAGGGCACAGCCCTGGGCATTTTCGGTGCGGGCAACGTGGGCGCGGCAGTAACCAATTTCGGGGCCCCGTTCCTGCTGGTGGCATTCGGCTGGGAAAGCACCGCGCAGATCTACGCCACGGTGCTGGCGATCATGGGTGTTGTTTTCATTCTGCTGGCCAAGGAAGATCCCCTGGCGGCAGAGCGGGCTGGCAGCAAGTCCAAAACCTTCCTGGAGCAGATGGAACCACTGCGGGAGCTGAGGGTCTGGCGCTTTGCCCTGTACTACTTCTTTGTGTTCGGCGCCTTTGTGGCTTTGGCGCTCTGGCTGCCGCACTTCCTGATTGGCGTTTACGGCCTGGACATCAAAACCGCCGGTATCATTGCCGCGCTCTACACCATTCCGGCCTCCTTGTTCAGGATTCTCGGCGGCTGGATGTCAGACCGTTTCGGCGCCCGCCGGGTGATGTACTGGACCTTCGGTGCGTCGGTTCTGTGCACGTTTCTTTTGAGCTACCCGCCCACCGACTACGTCGTTCAGGGCATTGATGGCGATATCCGCTTTACCCTGGCCATGAACCTGCCCATGTTCGTGGCCCTGATTTTTATCCTCGGATTCTTTATGTCACTGGGCAAGGCAGCGGTGTACAAACACATTCCGGTTTACTACCCCAAACATGTCGGCGCCGTAGGCGGTGTGGTGGGCATGATTGGCGGGCTTGGGGGATTTATACTGCCACTGACCTTCGGCGTACTGAACGACCTTACGGGCATCTGGCAGAGCTGCTTTATGCTGATGTTCGTGATCGTTGCAGCTGCCCTGGCGTGGATGCACTACGCAATCCGCTCTGCCGAGCGGGTGGAGTGGGCCGCCAACGAGGAAAGAACCGACCTGCCGGAACTGGCCTCGCCACAACTGTTTTACCCACTGAACCGCAAAAAGCCCAAAGACCCGCTGGCGCCACCGCCAACAGCCGGCGGATCATAAGCCCGCTTGATTGATTGCCTCTCGTTGCCCCGCACTGCGGGGCTTTTCCGTATAATTGCGGGACTTCAATGAGGCTGATCCGGCAAATGGGAGAAACATCATGGCCAAGTGGCTGGTTAAATCAGAACCTGCAGAATGCGGCATAGAAGATTTTGCGAAAGCCCCGGACGGTGTGATCCCGTGGGACGGCGTGCGTAACTACCAGGCCCGGAACTTTCTGGCACAGATGGCAGAGGGCGACGAGGTTTTCCTCTACCACTCCAGCTGCAAGCACATCGGTATAGCCGGCATAGTGACGGTTGTTCGCAGCGCCTATCCGGACCCCACCCAGTTTGACCCGGAGTCGCCCTACTACGATGGCAAGAGCACCAGGGAAAAACCTCGCTGGCAGGCTGTCGACATGAAGTATGTTCGCACCCTGCCAGGGTTGATCCCGCTCGAAGAACTGAAATCCATGGCCGGGCTCGAAGACCTGCCTCTGGTCCGGAAGGGTAACCGGCTCTCTGTGATGCCCGTGGGCGAGGAGGAATGGCAGATCATCCTGAACCAGGCTGGCTGAGACCAGGGATCTGCCATCGGCGCGTCACTCGTCGTGAGGAATCGGATCCGGGCTACGGTCCCAGCCCACCAGTGCCAGAGTCGCAACAACGCCAATCAACAGCCCCATCCAGGGTTCAAAGAATGCCAGCGCGGCGCCAATCAGAACCACCGTACCCCGGGAAGCATTATCCCTCGGAATCGACATGGCGATGTAGGCGCAGGCAAGACCCGTGGCAATTGGCTGCTCAAGCAGAAAGCGTTCGGCGTCATCCACGAAGACCCGCTTGAGCGCCGCAATCGAGGCAATCAGGGAGGCGTGAATCATTGAGAGTGCAACGGCTTCTTCAAAACTCAGGCCAAAGAAGGCGGTCATCACGGGGATCAATGCCAGGCCTGTGGCGGCAGAAACAAACAGCCCCTGCAGGAACTCGGACCAGCACAGGCGCGTGTGGTAAAACGGCACGCGGAAGGTGAACAGCCCCAGCGCCAGCCGGCTAACTCCGGTCTGTCTTCCATGGAATGTCACTCGCTTTTGGTATTGTTGTTTGTGACCTGATTGTGGGAAGGGTTTGCCCATCGCACGAGTGAATATTTCTGATCAAGCCGAATAAATCATGCTTATTACTTACGGCCGCTTCGCTGTCAGGGGCGTCCGACCATCATTCAGGCTATCCAATTCCGTCGCAGCCCTTTAGAATTCCGCCCTCCCCCCGAATTATCTGGAGCCGAAGTCTGCCATGTCGTCCCAAATAAGCCCCGCCTCCGGTTTCGAGAAACTCCGCCGCATTGAGTCCAGCAAGGTTTTTCAGGGCGCAGTCATTACCATCATCATCCTGTCGGCACTGACCATTGGCGCCAAAACCTATGATCTGCCGCCCCTGGTGGAGAAGTCGCTCATCGTGATGGACAACGCCATCACCCTGTTTTTCCTGCTGGAAATCCTGTTCCGATTCGGTGTGTGCGCCAACAAGAAACGTTTTCTGTTCGACGGATGGAACCTGTTCGATACCCTGGTGGTCATCGGCAGCCTGATTCCTCTGGATAACTCCGAAGCGGTTCTGCTGGGACGTCTGTTGCGGGTTTTCCGGGTGTTGCGCCTGGTGTCGGTGGTTCCGGAGCTCCGGTTCCTGATCAACTCGCTGCTAAAAGCGATTCCGCGCATGGGCTACATCGCCCTGCTGATGTTCATCATTTTCTACATTTACGCGGCCATGGGTTCGATGTTCTTCGCCAGCGTGGACGAGGAGCTCTGGGGCGACGTGGCCATTGCCATGCTGACACTCTTCCGGGTGGCTACCTTCGAGGACTGGACGGATGTGATGTACGCCACCATGGAGCAGTATCCGCTGAGCTGGGTTTTCTACATCACCTTCATATTCCTGACGGCGTTTGTTTTCCTGAATATGATGATCGGGGCAATCCTGGAGGTTATGAGTGAGGAGCAGAACGCCAAGCAGGCCCAGAAGGCCCACGATGAGCGGGACGAAATTGCCCGCCAGCTCCAGGCCGTTCAGGTACAACTGGCGGAGCTGACGAAGCAGATCAGCGAAAAGCGCTGACTCAGAACGGCTTGGCCAGGGCCAAATGAAGAATGGCCGTAACCTGCACCAGGGCCAGTACCGCCGCGGAAATTCGAACGGGCTTTCCGAGGGTGGTTTTCAGAGCGAACACGCCAGCAATAATGTAGCCGACCAGTAAGACAATTTTGGCAATCAGCCAACCCGGCATGGCCGAAGCGTACCCGGCCACAAAAACCAGAGAGATCGCCGCCACCAGCAAAATGGTGTCGTTGATGTGGGGAATAAACCGCAGCGGTGTCTGTCGCCACCCAGGTCTTCCGACGGCGTCCAGGAGCAGACGCAGGGCAAAGAGTGTGATGGTGAGGTACGCGGTGGTCACGTGCAGGTGTTTCAGAATCATGTACGCGGTCATGAAAGTTCCTTAGTTAACAGGCGTTTTGCCGCATTGTACGCAATCTACCTACAAGCAGGTATGGTTAACGCGGTTGTCAGGGTTTAACATATACACAGAATACATGTATATGGGAGACATCTATGCGGGCCATTCCTACTTCCCCTGAACGGGCGCCGGTCAGCGTCAGCCAATTATTTTCCTACCCCTTTCGGATTTTCTTTCTGTCCATGACCGTTCTGGCCCTTGCCGTCATTCCCCTCTGGGTGATGCAGGTCAATGGTGTTATCAGTCTTCCACTGGCCATGCCCGGGTTATTCTGGCACCAGCACGAGATGTTGTTTGGCTTTCTGTCGGGAGCGATCGCGGGGTTCCTGTTAACCGCAGTGTGTGTTTGGACCCAGACAGAACGAACTCATGGATTCAGATTGGTGCTGCTCTGGGGCGTCTGGCTGGCCGGCCGTGTACTGCTGGCAACCGGTGCTGACCTGCCCTTTTGGCTGGTTCAGGGAGTAAACCTGGCATTCCTGCCCCTGGTGATGGTGGATGCCGGCTGGCGTATCTGGCACGCCCGGCAAAAACGACAACTGATGATCATGGTGGTACTCGGCCTGCTTTGGCTGATGCAGATCGGCTTTGTCACCCGCCTCGACATGGCCTTCAGCTATGGTGCCCTGATCATGGCCATGGCACTGATCAGTATTGTCGGTGGCCGCATCACTCCGGCGTTTTCCACCGGCTGGTTGCGCCAGAGGGGACTCGACAGCAACGCTGTAAAGACCATTCCCGCGCTGGACATGGCAACTGTATTCAGCCTGATTCTGCTGATGGCATCCCTGGTGACTGGCTGGCAAACCGTTACTGGTTTGCTGGCGCTGCTGTCCGGTGGGCTTATGCTGGTGCGTCTGGCGGGATGGAAGGGCTGGCTCGTACGCCAGGAGCCCCTGCTCTGGATTCTGCACCTGTCCATCCTGTGGGTGCCGGTGTCCCTGTTCCTGCTCGCGGGCACACTGTTCGCGGGCTGGCCGTCCAACGCGTGGAGTCACGCCGCCGGAACCGGCGCGGTCGCGTGCCTGATTCTCGGGGTCATTGCCCGGGTCGCCCTCGGCCACAGCGGCAGACCATTGGTGCTGCCCAAAGGCATGGTGCTTGCGTTCGTTGCAATTCATCTGGCCGCACTGATACGGGTGCTTACCGCCTTCGAAATCATTCCCTGGCACCCCGGCATTGGCAGCAGCACCCTGCTCTGGTTGTTTGCCTTCGGTATGTTCCTGTACCGCTACACCGGCATCCTCGCCAGCCCCAGACCCGATGGTCGTGAAGGCTGAACCGCTGGTCAGGCAGCCAACTCCTGCCTGACCAGCAACTCGAACCTTGCCCTTGCCTGGCGGAACCGGCTGGCAGGGAAGTGAATACTGATTCCTTCCAATGCCGCCAGAAGCATCTCAAGATGAGCATCCCAGCCCGCACAGGCAATCGGCACCACCTCATCATCAGGCAGTAATAATGTCAGCGACAGGCGGGTTCCCTCGTCGATGGGATCAAGGTCCCATATCAACGGACGCTCAGGGGAATCACCCGAACTCCAGGAATAGGCCAAGCGACGATTCGGCTGGCAATCCGTGACCCGACAATCGATCGGCATACCACTGTTACCGAAATCCAGCTGAACCCGACCGCCGAGCCTGGCATCCAGCTTTCCAGGCGCCAGCCACTCCGCCAGACACACCGAGTCTGTCAGCATTTTCCAGACTCGTTCAGGCAAGTGCCCGGTTTCTCTTTCAAGACGTACCAAAACCCGGTCACCCTCGCGCCGAACCTTGCCTGCGATAATTTCCTCATTCCCGGACATACGCCCTCCTTGCCAGTCTCGAATCTCCGGATGTCACAGAACGGACTTCTGATAGATGATTGTATTCGCGGGGTCGCACAAGCACCTTGATGACCATCAAACGGGATTAACAGACGAGTTCGGGGAACTTCAAACCGGCAATCATCCACTAAAGGTCAATAGCAGCTCCCGAAATTCGAGCTAAAGTATGAGGAAATCATTTTGTAACAGAGACACTGGCACTATGAACCCGGATCATTTTGATAAAGAAGACCTGATCAAATGCGGCCATGGCGAGCTCTTCCCCGGCTCCATGCGCCTGCCCATCAACGAGATGCTGATGTTTGACCGCGTCACGCACATTGCGGACGACGACGGCCTCTACGGCAAGGGCAGCCTGGTAGCGGAGCTCGACATCAATCCGGACCTGTGGTTCTTCAAGGTGCACTTCGTTGATGATCCCGTGATGCCGGGCTGCCTCGGCCTCGATGCCATGTGGCAGCTGGTAGGCTTCTTCCTCGCCTGGGGTGGCGGTGAAGGGAAAGGCCGCGCATTGGGCGCCGGTGAAGTGAAGTTCACTGGCCAGGTCTTGCCGACGGCCAAGAAAGTCACCTACCGTCTGGATCTCAAACGCGTGATCAGGCGCAAACTGACCATGGCAATTGCCGATGGCCGGATGGAAGTAGATGGCCGGGAAATCTACACAGCCAAAGACCTGCGGGTCGGCATGTTCACCTCGACCGATGATTTTTAGGAGTTAACAGGATGCGTCGTGTTGTAATCACCGGTATGGGCATTGTTTCCAGCCTTGGTACCAACCAGAAGGAAGTCGCACAGTCACTCAGGGAATCCCGTTCTGGCATCGGCTTTAGCGAAGAAGCCCGGGACAATGGTCTGCGCAGCCACATCTGCGGCCAGATCAACCTGAACCTGCCCGAATTGATTGACCGGAAACTGTGGCGTTTCATGTGCCCCGCTTCCGGTTACACCTATCTGGCGATGCTTGAGGCTATCGAGCAGGCCGGGCTGACCGATGAGCACATCAAGGCCGACACCACTGGTATCATCTTTGGCCAGGGCGGCGCCTCGACGGTTGAGCTGCTGGATTCCATCGATACCCATCGCGACCGCGGTATCCGCCGTGTCGGGCCCTATCGCGTGCCGCGCACCATGGGCAGTGCGATCAATGCGTCACTGGCAACCGGATTTGGCATTCGCGGCATCAACTACGGCATCACCTCTGCCTGCGCTACCAGCGCGCATTCGATCGGCCATGCCGCCGATCTGATCGCTCTCGGGCGCCAGGATGTCATGTTTGCCGGCGGTGGCGAAGATATCCACTGGACCCTGAGCCTGCTGTTCGATGCCATGGGCGCCCTGTCGACGAAATACAACGACACGCCTGAACTGGCGTCACGCACCTATGACGCGAATCGGGACGGCTTCGTGATTTCTGGTGGTGGCGGTGTGCTGGCCCTTGAAGCGCTGGAGCACGCGGAAGCGCGGGGCGCAAACATCCTGGCAGAGCTCGTCGGCTTCGGTGCAACTTCCGATGGCGCAGATATGGTTGCCCCGAGTGGCGAGGGCGCAGTGCGCTGCATGAAGCAGGCAATGAAGAACCTGGATGGCGAAATCAGCTACGTGAATACTCACGGCACCAGCACCCCGGCCGGAGACATCACCGAGCTGAAAGCATTGAAAGAGACGTTTGGCGACAAGATCCCGCCGCTGAGCTCCACCAAACCCCTATGCGGCCACGCTCTTGGCGCGGCGGGCGTACATGAGGCTATTTACAGCCTGATCATGCTGCGTGAAGGCTTTATTGCTCCATCGGCAAATATCCAGGACCTTGATGAAGGGGCCGAAGGCTACCCGATCGTTCGGGAACGCATGGATAACCAGAAACTGGACCTGGTGATGAGCAACAGCTTTGGCTTTGGTGGTACCAATGCCTCACTGGTGTTCAAAAAAGTCTAATCCGGATCAGGATAGCCTGACAGAGCGGTATTCAGCCGGGGATGTCCCCATCCAGCGCTTGAAAGCCCGGCTGAATGCGCTCAACTCCGAAAAACCGAGCTGCTCGGCAATCTCCACCAGCGGTTTGGTCCTGTCCTGCATGTAGGTCAGCGCCTGCCTGCGGCGAACATCCTCCAGCAAACGGGCGAAGGTCAGCCCTTCACGCTTCAGTTTCTTGTGCAACGTGTAGCGGCTCATATGCAGCTGCGACGCCACGACTTCCACACCAACTTTGCCACGAGCAAGCTGAACACTGATCAGGGAACTGACCCTGACACTCAGCGAAGCCCGCGCCACCTCTGGCGTCAGAGGCTTTGATGCCATCCTGAATTCCTCCTTTGCAACGCTTCGGCCCGAAAAGCCCGAACCGTGAGCGTACACATGTTAGCCGAAAACAATCAATAAGACCTTTGAGCAGGATCAAGGGAACGGCCGACGGCATACGGCAGAATGCCCCGTTTTCAGAATCGCCCGGAGCCACTATGAAAACCCCGGAACTGCTCGCCCCCGCGGGCACCCCCGAACACCTTGAAACCGCCTTTGCCTATGGCGCCGATGCGGTCTACGCAGGCCAGCCGCGCTATTCGCTGAGAGTAAGAAACAACAGTTTCAAAGACGTTGCAGCGCTTGGCGCGGGCATTGAACGGGCCCACGAACTGGGCAAACAGTTCTACCTTGTCTCCAACATAGCACCTCACAACGACAAGGTGCGGTCCTATCTGAGGGATCTGGCGCCAGTACTGGAACAAAAACCCGACGCGCTGATCATGTCGGATCCCGGCCTGATCATGCTGGTGCGGGAAAAATGGCCAGACCAACCCATCCATCTTTCAGTACAGGCCAACGCGGTGAACTGGGCCACGGTAGAGTTCTGGCGGCGTCAGGGAATCAGCCGAGTCATCCTCTCCCGTGAACTGGCCCTGAATGAAATTCGCGAGATCCGCGAACGGGTCCCGGAGATGGAGCTCGAAGTCTTCGTTCACGGCGCCCTGTGCATGGCTTATTCTGGCCGCTGCCTGCTCTCGGGTTACATGAACCACCGGGACGCCAACCAGGGCGCCTGCACCAACGCCTGCCGCTGGAACTACAAACAGGTCCAGCACGGCCACGACCAGACCGGCGACCTGATCGCCACCTGCGGCGGCGGCGATGTACAGGAGGTGGCACCGAAAGAAATCCTGCTGGAAGAGCCCAACCGCCCGGGCGGATTCATACCCGCCTATGAAGACGAGCACGGCACCTACATCATGAACTCAAAGGATTTGAGAGCCGTTCAACACGTCGCTGAACTGGCAAAGATGGGCGTTCATTCCCTGAAAATTGAGGGCCGCACGAAGAGCACCTACTACGTGGCCCGCACCACCCAAGTCTACCGTCGCGCCATCGACGAGGCGGTGCAGGGCAAGCCGTTCGACATGAACCTGATGGACGAATTGGAAGCCCTCTCCAACCGGGGCTATACCGAAGGCTTCCTGCGCCGCCATATGCCCCGGGAATACCAGACCTACGAACAGGGCTCCTCATTCCTTGGCACCCAGCAGGTGGTTGGCACCATTACCGGCAAGGATGACCAGTGGCTGACCATAGACGTGAAGAACAAATTCGCCCCCGGCGACCAACTGGAACTGATCAGCCCGGCCGGCAACATCCGGTTCTCGGCTAATGTCATGGAGAACCGAAACGGCCAGGCCATGGACTATGCGCCGGGCAGCGGGCATATCGTGCGGATTCCAAAACCGGCTAATCTTCCACAAACTCTGGAGCACAGCTACCTCACCAGACTCCTGGCTACCGGCGACTAGCAATTAGTCTGAGGCGCCAAGCGGGATTGCCTCCCAAAACCGTGCATTGCCATGGATGGCAATGCCGAGCCCCCAGGGATGGGTTCACGGCGTGTTTTGGGAGGCAATCCCGCTTGGCGTCCTTCTCAAAAACTCCAGTCCTGCAAGAACCTGACTATCAGCCTCATTACCACCCTCTTAGTGCCCCAAAGGCCGATTAAGGTATAATCACCCCACGTTCAAATTAATACCTGACTATTTTACTCTGGTATTGTATAATCGCTGCCCAGAAGCGATGGATTCAAGCTGCTTTTCTGCTTAATTATCAGCATCAGCTTTGGAAATCCGTCATCCAAAAAGCGATTGCAGGGCGTACTCACAGGATGAGCGATCACTGCAACACCCAAACTGATGACATCCGATCGACAGCCCATTCATGAGGCTGCCGGCGACACCAAGGGCACAAGCCCGCGATGAGAGAATACGGAGCGACGATCATGGCGACCACCGACACCGAGGTGAACGAGCTGATCAAACGGGAATACGAATACGGATTTGTAACAGACATTGAATCCGACACATTCGAACCCGGCCTTAATGAAGACGTTATCGCCCGCCTTTCCGGCCTCAAGAAAGAACCGGAATGGATGCTGGAGTGGCGGCTGAAAGCCTACCGTCGCTGGCTCGAGATGGACGAGCCGGACTGGGCCCATGTGGGCTATCCGAAAATCGACTACAACTCGATTTCATATTACTCCGCGCCCAAGCGTCCGGAAGACATGCCCCAGAGCCTGGACGAAGTGGATCCGGAACTGCTGAAAACCTACGAAAAGCTGGGCATCCCCCTGCACGAGCGTGAAAAGCTGGCGGGCGTGGCTGTTGATGCCGTCTTCGATTCGGTTTCCGTAGCAACAACGTTCAAGGAGCCACTGGCCAAGGCCGGCGTTATTTTCTGTTCCATCTCCGAAGCGATCCAGGATTACCCGGAGCTGGTCAAAAAATACCTGGGCTCGGTAGTGCCGGCCGGTGACAACTTTTTCGCCGGGCTGAACTCCGCGGTCTTCTCCGACGGTACGTTTGTCTATGTACCCAAGGGCGTTCGCTGCCCCATGGAGTTGTCCACCTATTTCCGCATCAACGCAGCCAACACCGGACAGTTCGAGCGTACTCTCATTATTGCCGAAGACAGCAGCTACGTGAGTTACCTTGAAGGTTGCACCGCGCCCATGCGGGACGAGAACCAGCTGCACGCTGCGGTTGTTGAACTGGTGGCCCTGGACGACGCCCAGATCAAATACTCCACCGTGCAGAACTGGTACCCGGGTGATGAAGAAGGTAAAGGCGGCATCTTCAACTTCGTCACCAAGCGTGGCGCCGCCATCGGCAAGAACTCCAAGATTTCCTGGACCCAGGTCGAAACCGGCTCCGCGGTCACCTGGAAGTATCCGAGCTGTGTCCTGCGTGGCGAAAACAGCGTTGGTGAGTTCTATTCCGTGGCACTGACCAACAACTACCAGCAGGCCGACACCGGCACCAAGATGATTCACCTGGGCAAGAACACCTCCAGCACAATCATCTCCAAGGGTATTTCCGCCGGCAAGAGCTCCAACGCTTACCGCGGCCTGGTGAAATTCGGCCCCGGGGCGGAAGGTGCACGTAACTTTACCCAGTGCGATTCGCTCCTGATCGGCGACCGCTGCGGCGCCCACACGTTCCCTTACATTGAAAGCAAGAACAAGTCGGCCATCGTAGAGCACGAGGCAACCACCTCGAAGGTCAGCGACGAGCAGATGTTCCTTTGCCGCCAACGCGGTATCGACCCGGAACAGGCGGTCTCCATGATCGTGAACGGCTTCTGTAAGGAAGTGTTCAAAGAGCTGCCCATGGAGTTCGCTGTCGAGGCCGGCAAGCTACTTGAAGTTAGCCTCGAAGGGTCCGTTGGTTAACAGGACGGCAAGCACAAAAGTATCGCAGAAGCCGTCGGGCAGGCCCTTCCGGGATCGTCGAAATCAGGGATGATTTCGTCGAGCGTACAGGGATGTATTTACAGCGTATCCCGGAAGGGCCTGCCCGATGGCTGACTCCGCCCAGTTAGGGGCAGGCAACAGAATTCAGACGGTTAAATGAGAGAGACGCTACAAATGCTGAGCATCAAGAACCTGCACGCATCCGTTGAGGGCAAAGAAATCCTCAAGGGCATCAACCTGGAAATCAAGGCCGGGGAAGTTCACGCCATCATGGGCCCCAACGGCTCTGGTAAGAGCACCCTGTCGCAGGTGCTGGCAGGCAACGAAGCATTTGAAGTTACCGAGGGTGAAATCACCCTGAACGGCGACAACCTGCTGGAACTTGAAACTGAAGAGCGTGCCCGCGAAGGCATTTTCCTGGCGTTCCAGTACCCGGTGGAGATCCCCGGGGTGAGCAACCTGCAGTTCCTGCGCACCGCCGTGAATGCCATGCGCCAGCACAAGGGCCAAGACGAGATGAACGCGGCGGAGTTCATGAAGCTCGCCAAAGAAATTTCCAAGCAGGTGGATCTGGATCCGGCGTTCCTGAAGCGGGGCGTCAACGAAGGCTTCTCCGGTGGTGAGAAGAAGCGTAATGAGATCATGCAGGCCCTGCTGCTGCAGCCGAAGCTGGCAATTCTCGACGAGACCGACTCCGGGCTCGATATCGACGCCCTGAAGGTTGTTTCTGACGGCGTGAATGCTCTGCGCGCGGAAGACCGCGCCATCCTGATGGTGACCCACTACCAGCGTCTGCTGAACCACATTGTGCCGGACTACGTGCACGTTCTGGCGGGCGGCAAGATCATCAAATCCGGTGGCCGCGAGCTGGCGCTGGAGCTGGAAGAACGCGGCTACGGCTGGCTGGGCATCAAGGATGAAGAAACTGCCGACAGTTCAGCCAACTAAGGAGGTCGCGGAATGAAACCAGCACCCACTCTTTCCACCGCGTTCCTGCACCCGGCCGGGCAGTCCCTGCCGGAGCCCCTGCTCGCCCTGCGCAAGCAGCGTGGAACCGCTCTGGTCGACATGCCCTTGCCGACCCGGAAAACCGAAAACTGGAAATACTCCAGCAAGTACCTGAAGCTGACCGACGACATGGCCATCTCCCTGCCGGCGGATGGCAAGACCGGCAGCGGCCTGGCAGTGCCCGGCTACAAGGTTGCGTTCCTTAACGGTGTAATGATGCCAGAGGCCTGCGAATATCCGGATCTGGACGGCATCAGCATCAAGAGCTTCGGCGATCTGAGCGATGAGGAAGCCAGCGATCTGGCGGATCGCCTGGACAGCACCCTGGACAACAAGGCGGTTCAGATGGCCCGGCTGAATTCAGCCCGTTTTGAAGACGGCCTGCTGATTCGCCTGAAGCCGGACGCAGTGCTCGACCAGCCGCTGTTCATTGTTCACGAGGTAACGGCCGAGGCCAGCGGTTCGGCTTTCCCGCGCATTTTCGTGGATGCCGGCCGTCATAGCCAGATTACGCTGGTGGAGGAGTACATCTCCAGCGGCTCGGCCCAGGTCATGGTCAATACCGTCACTGAATTCAATGTGGCCGACGGCGCCAACATCACCAGCATTCGCCTGAACATGGAAGGCGAGAACGTCCAGCACATTGGCTCCACCGGCGTCCTGCAACAGCGCAGCTCGCGGTTTGAAAGCCATACCGTTGGGTTTGGTGGCCCCCTGCGCCGGCACGATCTGCAGGTTCGGCTTGAAGGTGAAGGCGCTGAGTGCAAGCTCAACGGGGTAGTTGTTACCCAGGGCAAACAGCACTACGACAACCACACCACCATCGAGCACGTGGCTGCCCACTGCAACAGCGAAGAAACCTATCGGAATATCGCAGCGGACCAGTCCCACGCCGTGTTCAATGGCCGGATTCATATCCATCAGGACGCCCAGAAGTCCAATGCGGATATGAACAACAAGAACCTGCTGCTGTCCAACGGGGCAGAGATTGACACCAAGCCGGAACTGGAAATCTATGCCGATGACGTGAAATGTGCCCATGGCGCGACCATCGGCCAGCTTGACGAAATCTCGCTGTTTTACCTGGTTTCACGGGGTATCGGCCGGCGTCAGGCGAACGTTCTGCTCACCATGGCCTTTATCAACGAGCTGGTCGAGCAGATTCCGGTTGAAGCAGTGCGGGAGACGGTCCAGGGCCGTCTGAACCACTTCTTCGAACAGACATTTCAGGAGGCGTAACCGGTTATGACCGATCTGTCCGTGGCAAGCACCGCCAAGCGCACCACCTTCGACGTGGACGCGATTCGCCGGGATTTCCCGATCCTGTCCCAGCAGGTAAACGGAAAGCCCCTGGTGTATCTGGACAACGGTGCGTCGGCCCAGAAGCCGGAGGCTGTGCTGGATGCCATGGATCGGTATTACCGTGAGATGCACTCCAACGTCCATCGGGGCGCCCATACGCTGGGAGACCGTGCGACCTCCGCCTTCGAGGGTGCCCGCGAGACGGTTCGAAACTTCCTGAACGCCGAAAGCACCCGGGAAATTATCTGGACCCGCGGCACGACCGAGGCCATCAACCTAGTTGCCAATGGGCTCGCCCCGCGCCTGAAGGCTGGTGACGAGATCCTGGTGAGCCACATGGAACACCACGCCAACATCGTGCCCTGGCAGATGATTGCCGAGCGCACGGGTGCGAAAGTGGTGCCTGTTCAGGTGACACCGGAAGGCGAGCTGGACCTCGAGTCCTTCACCAGCCTGCTCAATGAGAAGACCCGGGTGCTGGCAATCACCCACGTTTCCAACGTGCTTGGCACGGTGAACCCGGTGGCGGCCCTGATTGAACAGGCCAAGGCCCACGGCATCATCACCCTGGTGGACGGGGCCCAGGCGGTACCTCATTACCAGCCGGACGTTCAGGCGCTGGGCTGCGACTTTTACGTGTTCTCATCGCACAAGCTGTTTGGCCCCACTGGTATTGGCGTGCTTTACGGTAAGGCCCAGTTGCTGGAGGAAATGCCTCCCTACCAGGGCGGCGGCGAGATGATCGAACGAGTGTCCTTTGAACGGACCACCTGGAATACCCTGCCCTACAAATTCGAGGCAGGCACCCCGGCCATTGCCGAGGCAGTCGGACTGGGAGCCGCCATCGACTACCTGAACGGCCTGGATCGTTCCGCCATGGAAGCGGCCGAGACCGGCCTCCTTGAGCGGGCCAACCAGCTGGTGGAAACCGTACCCGGCATGGAGATTATCGGTACGGCAAAAAACAAAGTGCCGGTTATATCCTTTAAAATTGCCGGCCTGCACCCCAGTGATATAGGCACGCTGCTGGATCAGCAGGGAATCGCAATCCGCACGGGTCACCATTGCGCCATGCCGCTGATGGATTTCTATGGAGTTCCCGGTACAGCCAGGGCTTCATTCGCGTTCTACAACACTCTGGACGAGGTGGATACATTGTTTACCGCCCTGCAGAAAGTCCAGCGTCTGTTTGCCTGATGGAGGTGGAATTATGACAGCCGAAGTCTTCACCCCGACCGTCGCCGTCACCATGACGCCCAGCGCGGTCAAGCACGTGCGCAAACAGCTGGAGAAAAAGCCGGACGCCAAGGGCATTCGGCTGGCCATCAAGAAAAGTGGCTGCTCCGGCTTCAAATACGAAACCCAATGGGTGGAAGACACCGCCGCCGACGACAAGGTGTTTCACATTGATGGCGTCGATGTTTTCGTGAAAGAAGAGCATCTGCCGCTGGTGAACGGCATCGAGATCGATTTTGTGACGGAGGGCGTGAACTCCATGTTCCAGTTCCGCAATCCGAACGCCACCGCAGAGTGCGGTTGCGGCGAGAGTTTTACCGTCGCGTAATCCGATATAAAGATTGAAAAGAGCGAGGCCCGAACAGGCATGCAAGAACGGGAAGTGGTCCTGACCAAACGCGAGGTGGAAGCCCGCCTTGTTCCTTCCGGAACCGAAATCATGATTCCGTCGGACACCTTTGTGACCATCACGCAGTCGCTGGGTGGCACCTTTACGGTCGCTGTTAACGGTAACCTTGCCCGGATTGAAGGCCACAATGCCGACGCGCTCGGCAAGAAACCCCTGGAAAGCAGCTTTGAAACCCCGGAAGACGGCACCGTCAACGAAAACCAGGTCTGGGAAGCCATGCAGAACTGCTACGATCCGGAAATTCCGGTGAACGTAGTGGATCTGGGCCTGATTTACGAGTGCAGGATTGAAAATGGCACCGAAGACGGCAACCATGTGTACGTGCTGATGACGCTGACTGCCGCCGGCTGCGGCATGGGCCCGGTGATAACCGAAGATGTGAAAACCAAGCTCGAGCATGTGCCCAATGTGGACAAGGTGACCGTTGAACTGACCTTCGATCCGCCCTGGAGCAACGAAATGCTCACCGACGAAGCCAAACTCGAACTGGGAATGCTGTAAATGACTGCCAGTGAACAGGACTTTCTGAACAACCCCTTGGGTAAAGACACCACCCTGGATGACGTTCTCGATGGCTTCGAGCTGCTGGACGACTGGGAAGAGCGCTACGCTTTTATCATTGATCTGGGCAAGCAGCTTCCTGCGTTTCCCGAGGAATCCCGGGTTGAAGAAAACTATGTTCATGGCTGCCAGAGCCAGGTCTGGCTGATTCATCATTACGATGAAGACAGTGGCCGGCTGTACCTGTTGATTGACTCCGACGCCATGATTGTTCGTGGACTGGCTGCCATCATCCTGGTCGCCCTTAACGGCAAAACCCCGAGGGACCTGCTGGCCACGGACATTGATGAGTTATTCGAGCAGCTGGACCTGTTCCGGCACATTTCCCCGACCCGCGGCAACGGGCTCAGGGCGATGGTTGGCAAGATCCGCGACATTGCGGCCGCCGAGGTGGCCAACGCCAGCAATTGATGCCCGTCAGCCCTACCAGATAATCGCTATATCATCTCTCTGGATATTCACGATGCCGCCCAGTTGCGGCATGGTACCCCGGCTAAAATGCGGCTGAACTTTTTCGAGCGTCACTGACAAGTCGCTGTCCTGCAATTCTGGTGAGTCATCTGGTGATTCCAGGTAGCGCTTGCTGCGATAGATCTTCAACTCATCACCCGGCCTGAGGCCTGCTGTAGCCCCGGATTCCAGCGTTACAGAAAAGTCGTCTACCCGCGCAATTCTGGTCATGAAGGGCTGACACGCCAATGCATCCGTTACTGCCATCGCCATGTCTGCGATAACATCCTCGACAGCCTGACCGTAGGCGGTTTTCTGGAAGCCGGCAGAGCCGAACCCTGCTGAACTGCCAGGCCCGGCATCCCAATCGGCCGCGGCTTCAAATCTCTGACGATAGACCGGCGCGCCACTGAAGCCGTCGAAGATAACGAGATCAGCCGCAAACCGGCGCCGTTGATCTACCGCCCCGATGCCCCGCTGCATTTTATCCAGCACGGAGGTGCCCCACGCTGACGGATCCGCAACGCCAAGATCCCGGATAACGCCTGTCACTACGAACTGAACGCCCATTTCACGGGCCAGTTCCAGTACATTGGTCAATCGATTGTCGCCCTGTTGTACCGTAGGCGCGTTCAGCAGATCCGTGAACATCCGTGAGGTTGTCGCACCAAAGACCTGCAATCCGCCCTGAGCCACCAAACGCTGCTGGAGTTGTTGCGGCAAGATTTCGCCGGCGTCATCAATCCGCCCGACTCTGGCCTGGTCCGGATACAGGACAGGAAACCCGGTCACTGCGACGCGCTTTTTCAGGCGTCCGGAATCTCCAGATCCACACTGGCTGCGACTCTCGCTGATATCGCCCCGGACAATCACCCGCAACAGATTGCCACTCTGGTACTCATCAATTACCCGCACATTCCGGGCTCTGGCGCTTGACGCCAGATCCATCCGTGACTCAGTGATCACGCCGTTTTTCATGGTGTCGTGCGTGCTAACCCTGGCTTCATACTGCAGGGAAAGGTCCCGGATTGCGGCCTTGCGGGCCTCAGCCCGGGCGGCTTCCAGGTTGCCATTGTGGATATTGGCATGGCCCACGCCTTCCAGAACCACCGCATGGGCGGCAGAAACCACGAAGAGCGCCAGAGCTCCGAGCACAGCCAGTGACAGCAAGCGTTTCATAATTCTCGATACTCCCTACACTCTCTATACTCTCGATCAATCAAGGTAATACAGGGAATCCACGCCTTTGCTCTGCACATCGCCCACGCTGTCATTTTCCTGCGGCATGGGAATCGGGCAGAGATCCTGCACCTGATCATCAGCAACCTTGGCCACACAGGCCCGGAAACGTGGCTCGAGCTTCAGTTCCATCACCGTTTCGAAGACACCGTCGCTGTGCTCGTTGACCGCGACCAACTTCGCGCCGCGAATGTAGCTGTCCACATAGGTTCTGAAGGTGTCGTTGCGCAGCACAAAATCATTAACGGTGGAACTGCCGTACACGACAGTACCGTAGACCCGTTCAACGAGATTCCGGTAGGCGTCCAGCTGGGAGGCCCGCCGGGCCATCAGACGTTTGCGGATATTTGAACGGTCGGCCGCAACATCCTCATAGGTCCCCAGACCGCTCACCCGCACAGTAATTGGCTCCAGCATCGTATCCTGGCGGGACTGGTTGCCGTTATCCCCCTGATAACTGCCAACCGGCGCACAAGCAGCCACCGTTGTTGCCAGCAGAGGCATAAGTATCCAGCGAAGGTTCATTGCGTGTCTCCAGAAAACGTCATTTCCGGTTTCCCATGAAAAAACTACGCCAGTTTTTCTAACTGCCTGATATTCCGATCAACAACTCCCAACCGTATTGTTTTGCAATCCCTATGCGGCAAAAAACTGCCTCTGTTTACACATCAAAAACAAACCGTTACCCCATGCGTCATGAGCTGGATAAGGTTCTGCCTTACCCTTTCAGGTACGTAACATCTATTTTGCCTTTTTACCTGACAGGATTCTTCATGACCGGATATCGCCTGACCAAACTTTCTCTGGCTATTGGTCTTTCCATTGCCACCAGTTCTGCACTGGCCAGCCCGCAGTCGTTTATGTCTGCCCGCTCTTTTGCCATGGGTGGCACTGGCGTCGCTGTAGCAACACCATCATCAGCGCCGATGGATAACCCAGCGATGATGGCCTCCGATCACCACAGCTGGAACGATGATTTTGGGTTGATGCTGCCCTCGGTGAATGCTCGCGCAGCGGATGAGGAAGAAACAGTTGACCAGGTGGATGATATCCAGGATGTAATCACTGATCTTGAATCGCTGGTTTCCGGTTTTGATCCCAATACCGACGACCCACAAAGTATTCAGGACGGCGCCGCCGATCTCAGCGACCGTTTGACCGAATTCGACAGGGACACCATGCGAGTGAACGCCGGTCTAGGGCTGGGCCTGGCTGTGCCGGGACAATCTCTGGCTGTCGGCGTGTTTACCAATGCAAACCTGACAGCAACCGTTCGTGGTGACGTGTCCGATCAGGATATTACCGCACTGAATGCGATTGCCACTGCAGCAACGGCCCAGGACGTTCAGAATGCCGTCGACCAGATCAGTACGAATGGCACCCTGAACCTGACATCACAAGGAAAAATACTGGCATCCGCCGTCGGGGAAGTGGGCATCAGCTTCGCACGGGCTTTTGAGCTACAGGATGGCAACAGCTTCCAGCTTGGCCTGTCGCCGAAATACGTGGAGCTACGCACCTTCCAGTACACGGAAGCGGTTTCCGGTTTCGAAGATGACGAATTCGACGATGACCAGTATCAGACTGAAAAGAGCGGCTTCAACCTCGACGTGGGCGCAGCCTACAGCTTTGGTGATTCCAACCATTGGAACACCGGAATTGTCGTTAAAAACCTGATCCCCATGGAGCTCGACTCCGCTGCGAGCCGGCCTTTGCTCGGAGAGGAAGTTCGCACATTAAAGCTGGACCCGATGGTTACAGCGGGCATCGCGCACAAGAGCGAATACCACGTTATCACCGCGGAAGTGGACCTGACCAAAAAGGAAGCCTTTGGCTTTGAGGACGACACCCAGTGGGCAGCTCTTGGCGCCGAATTCGACGCCTTCCGTTACGCCCAGTTGCGGGTGGGTGTTCGCCACAACCTGGCCAGCAACGATGACAACGACGGCATTGAAGAGAAAACCCAGTTCACGGCAGGTCTCGGACTGAACATTGTCGGCGTCCGCCTCGATATCGGCGCCCTGTACAGCGATGCAGATGCCGGTGCCGCCCTGGAGCTTGGCACCGCGTTCTGATGGAAAGCTGAAAGTGGGGTCAGATGAAGATTTCATCTGACCCCAAGCTCCAATCAAAGCCCGCCCGGGCAATCCGGGCGGGCTTTTTTATGGCCCTCATGCGTCACAGGTTTGCCTGCCCTGCCCGGGAACCGGATAATCCACCGACACACTCCCGAAAGGAATCAGCGATTTCATGCAGGCCTATCTGGTTGGCGGTGCCGTTCGTGACGAATTACTCGGCCTTGAGGTCAAGGACCGGGATTGGGTGGTGGTCGGCGCAACTCCAAAGGAAATGCTAGCCAACGGCTTCAAGCAGGTGGGCGCGGACTTCCCGGTATTTCTGCATCCCCGAACCCGGGAAGAATATGCCCTGGCTCGCACCGAGCGGAAACAGGGTCGCGGCTACCACGGCTTCACTGTTTACAGCGCGCCCGACGTCACCCTTGAGCAGGATTTGAAGCGCCGGGACCTGACCATCAATGCGATGGCAAAAGCTGAAAACGGCGATCTGGTCGACCCCTTTGAAGGCCGCAGAGATATTGAAGATCGCAAGCTTCGGCATGTCTCGGAGGCCTTCGCCGAGGACCCCCTGAGAATTCTGCGCACCGCCCGATTCGCAGCCCGCTTTCACCCGCTGGGATTTTCCGTGTGCGACCAGACCATGGCCCTGATGAAGCGCATGGTGGATAGCGGAGAAGTAGACGACCTGGTGCCCGAACGGGTCTGGCAAGAATTCCAGCGGGCGCTGCATGAACAGGCGCCCGAGGCCTTTTTTGAAGTTCTTCGTGACTGCGGCGCCCTTGAGGTTCTTATTCCGGAATTAGCTTCGGAAAAAATTTTTCAGCTCGCGATGGCGGCACTTGGCTGCGTCCACCGCCGCTTGCACGCCGAGACGGAGGAGCGTTTTGCGGCCCTGCTCTCCCCCCTGGATGCCCCTGTTGCAAAGGACCGGGCCAAAGCCCTGAAGGCACCCAATGACTGCCAGAATCTGGCGCGACTGGTTACTGCCTTCACACCCCAGATCCGGGACATTGATGCGCAACGCCCGGAAGCCGAAACGCTTCTGGACCTGCTCGACCAGGCGGACGTCTGGCGCCGCCCGGAACGTTTTTCGCAACTCATAAAGGTGCTTGAGTGCGCCTTGCCGGGCGATTCCCTCACACTGGACCTGCTGCGAATCGCCTCGGAAGCGGCGACCGGCGTTGAGCCGAGAGCCCTCCTGGCGCAAGGGTATAAAGGCAAGGAACTGGGCAGCGCAATCCGGACTGAACGCCTGAAACGCATCGGCGACGCCGTCGCCCCGACCAACCACTGAGGAGGCACCATGCCGTCCACAACGCCTGTTGCCCTGATCACCGGCGCAGCCCACCGTCTTGGCGCAGAGACTGCCCGGACACTTCACGAAAGAGGGTGGAACCTGGTGATTCACTACCGAAGCCGGGAAGAGCAGGCGAACTCACTGATTGCGCAGATGAACCGCCAACGGCCCGACTCCGCCTGCGCCCTACAGGCGGATTTGAGCCAGTTAACTGGAGTGGACCGGCTGGCCAGTGACGCCATCGCACAGTGGGGCCGACTGGACGCACTGGTGAACAATGCATCGGTCTTCTACCCCACCCCGACCGCAGACGCCACCGAAGACGACTGGAACACAATCCTGAACACCAACCTACGGGCCCCATTTTTCCTGCTTCAGGGATGCCTGGCCGAACTTCGGCGAAACCGCGGCAGCGTCGTAAATCTGATCGATATTTACAGTGAAAGGCCTATCGATGATCACCCGCTGTACTGCGCCACCAAGGCCGGCCTGGCTGCCCTGACGCGCTCCTGGGCAAAAGACCTGGCGCCGGACGTGCGCGTGAACGGCGTATCGCCAGGCGCAATCCTCTGGCCAGAGGGCGAAGCCGAGATGGATCAATCCGCCCAACAGGCAATCCTTCAGAAGACGCCACTGGCCCGCACCGGCAACCCTGACGATATTTCCGAAACCATTGCGTTCCTGATCTGCGATGCGCCCTTTATCACCGGGCAAATCGTCTCTGTTGATGGCGGCCGAAGCCTGAACATGTAGTACAACCCGCGCATGACGGACCTGATCTTTGGCCGGTGACCGCTTTCCGGATACAATGCCAGCAGTTTTCAATCCTGTTCGCGCCGGCCCCAATCCCGCGCGCGCCACTGATCCGGAGAATTCCCATGCGTGATGTCGTTATTGTTGCCGCCCGCCGTACTGCTATCGGAACCTTTGGCGGAGGTCTTTCCAGCCTGAGCGCAGACCAGCTGGGAACCGCCGTCATCAAGGCACTAATGGAAGAAACCGGCGTTGCCGGTGACCAGATCAACGAGGTGGTACTGGGTCAGGTTCTTACCGCCGGTGTTGGCCAGAACCCGGCTCGCCAGTCTGCCATTAACGCCGGCATTCCAGCGTCGGTGCCCGCCATGACCATCAACAAGGTCTGCGGCTCAGGGCTGAAAGCGGTTCACATGGCGGTACAGGCCATCCGCTGTGGCGACGCCGAGATGATGATCGCCGGTGGCCAGGAGAGCATGAGCCAGGCGCCCCATGTGCTGCCCAACAGCCGGAATGGCCAGCGGATGGGCAACTGGTCCATGGTGGATACCATGATCAAGGACGGCCTGTGGGACGCCTTCAACGATTACCACATGGGCATCACGGCCGAGAACATCGTCGAGAAATACGGCATCAGCCGGGACGAGCAGGACGAGTTTGCAGCGGCGTCCCAGCAGAAGGCCGCCGCCGCTCGCGAAGCCGGCTATTTCGATGGGCAGATTGTTCCGGTCTCCATTCCCCAGCGTAAGGGCGACCCGATTGTCGTTGACCGCGATGAAGGCCCCCGCGACGGCGTCACTGCCGATGGGCTTGGCAAACTCCGTGCGGCCTTCAAGAAAGACGGCACCGTTACCGCCGGCAACGCCTCATCCCTCAACGATGGCGCCGCAGCCGTGATGGTCTGCAGTGCCGAGAAAGCGAAAGAACTGGGGCTGACTCCGATCGCCACCATCAAGGCCTACGCCAACGCAGGCGTGGACCCGACGATTATGGGCACCGGCCCGATCCCGGCCAGCCAGCGGTGTCTGAAGCTTGCCGGCTGGAGCACGGAAGATCTGGACCTGGTGGAAGCCAACGAGGCCTTCGCAGCCCAGGCTATTTCTGTAAATCGCGACATGGGCTGGGACACCGGCAAGGTTAACGTGAACGGCGGCGCCATTGCCCTGGGCCACCCCATCGGCGCATCCGGCTGCCGCATTCTGGTCTCCCTGCTGCATGAAATGGTTCGCCGCGATGTTCACAAGGGCCTGGCCACACTGTGCATCGGTGGCGGCATGGGCGTTGCCCTGGCCGTCGAGCGCTAAGCTTCATGCTCCACGTTGTGCTGTACGAGCCGGAGATACCGCCGAACACCGGCAACATCATCCGGCTCTGCGCCAACACCGGTTGCCAGCTGCATCTGATTGAACCGCTGGGTTTTAACCTGGAAGACAAACAGATGCGGCGGGCCGGGCTGGATTACAGCGAGTACGCAACGGTCAGGATCCACAAGAGTTACCAGGACTTCCTGGCCAGCGAGCAACCCGGACGCCTGTTCGGGTTCACCACCAAAGGCAGCGCCCATTACCACGAAGTGAGCTACCAGGATGGCGACTACCTGATGTTCGGCCCGGAAACCCGCGGCCTTCCCGCTGATGTCCGCGAGGGGTTGCTGCCTGAGCATCGCCTGCGGGTTCCCATGCAACCGCATAGCCGCAGCCTGAATCTCTCCAATACCGCAGCCCTGGCGGTTTACGAGGCCTGGCGGCAGCTGGGGTTTAACGGAGCGACATAAAAAAACCGGCCTGAGCCGGTTTTTTTATATCTGATCACAGTGGTTCGGATCAGTGAGTCTGCTGCTCTTCGCTTGCCTCGCCAGCAGCTTCTTCCTGCTTGCGCTTGAGCGCCTGGGCATAGATGGCGTCGAAGTTCACCGGCGCCAGCATCAGGGCCGGGAAGCTGCCCTTGCTCACAATACCGTCGATCGCTTCGCGCGCATACGGGAACAGGATGGTCGGGCAGTAGGCGCCCAGCATCTGGCCCAGCTGCTGGCCTTCGATGCCCTGCACCAGGAACACGCCGCCCTGCTGGATCTCGACGATGTAAGCTACCTTCTCACCCACTTTCGCGGTGACGGTCAGGGAAAGCACAACCTCGTACTGGTTGTCGCTGACCTTGTTGTGAGACGTATTCAGATCCAGATTCACCTGCGGCTTCCACTGCTCCTGAAATACCAGCGGAGAGTTGGGTGACTCAAAAGACAGGTCCTTCACATAGATGCGCTGAAGGGCAAACTGGGGTTGGTTCTGGTTGTCACTGCCTGCTGCGGCTTGCTGATTCTCAGCCATTTTCAATCCTTTCGTTCTCGATCATGGGCTCGGGGCCCGCTGTTATGGGATGTTATGAAGTGTGCTGCCGGGACATTTTACGTTGGCGCCGGGCCGGCTTATGTGAAACAGTGCGGCAGAATGATCTTCAGATCAAGGGCCGCTCTATTTCTTCACCAGCGGAAGATTGCTGGCTTTCCAGTCGGCAACGCCGCCGTTCAGGCGAACCACATTGCTGAAGCCTTCCGCGTTCAGCTGTTTAACCGCCATGGCAGAATGCTGGCCCATCTTGTCGGCAACGATGATCTGTTTGTCCTTGAACTTGCTCAGCTCACCAACCCGGCTCTTCAGGCTGTTCAGGGGAATGTTGATCGAGCCGGTAATGCGGCCCTCACCAAACTCCTTGCGGTCCCGGATGTCGACTACAACGGCTTCATCCTTGTTGATCAGATTGACCGCACCCTGGGCCGAGATCTTGGCACCGCCACGACGGGACTCCAGAATGAGAATGGCAACCAGGAATGCCACGAACAGCGACACAAGAATGTAGTGGTTAACGACAAATTCAAACAACCGGTCCATGAATTTACCCTGATAATGAGTTTGGCGGGATTATACACAGCCTGCTCCCCGGACAGAAGGTGACGAAAGTGGCCAGTAAATGCGAAAATAGATAAACTTCGTTTTCGTTTTAGTAAATTTACTAACATTTTACTTCCGGACTTAATGATGACTGCAATGCGCAAGCCGACTGCACTGATTATCCTGGACGGCTGGGGCCATCGCGACCCGGCTGAAGACAATGCCATCAGCAATGCCAGCACCCCGTTCTGGGACAAACTCTGGCAAAACCAGCCCAAAACCCTGATCAATACATCGGGTATGTTTGTTGGGCTGCCGCAAGGGCAAATGGGTAACTCGGAAGTTGGCCACATGAACCTGGGCGCAGGGCGCGTGGTCTATCAAAGCCTTACTCGTATCGACAAAGATCTGGAAGAAGGCACTTTCCAGCAGAACGAAGTGCTCTGCTCAGCGATCGACAAGGCTGTCCAAAGCGGCCGAGCCGTTCATCTCATGGGTCTGATGTCGCCCGGTGGTGTCCACAGCCACGAAGACCACATTATTGCCGCTGCCGAACTTGCCGCCGCACGTGGCGCGAAGGAAGTTTACATCCACGCCTTCCTCGATGGCCGTGACATGCCGCCCCGCAGCGCAAAACCATCCCTGGAGAAGGCCGCGGCCAAATTGAAGAGCCTCGGCGTCGGCCGCGTTGCCTCGATCGTGGGCCGCTACTATGCCATGGATCGCGACAACCGCTGGGACCGCGTGGAAGCGGCCTACAACCTGATGACCCAGGGCACCGCGGAGTTCACTGCGGCCGATCCGGTATCCGGGCTGGAACAGGCTTATGAGCGCGGGGAAAACGACGAGTTTGTAACGCCAACCCGGATCCACGCTCCGGGCGAGCCCGAGGGAACGATCAACGATGGTGACACGGTGCTGTTCATGAATTTCCGTGCCGACCGTGCCCGGGAAATGACCCGCACCTTTGTGGAGAAGGACTTCGACGGATTCGAGCGCAAGAAGCACCCCGAACTGGCCGACTTCGTGATGCTGACCGAGTATGCGGCGGACATCAAAACTTCCTGCGCCTACCCGCCCGAACAGCTTACCAATGGCCTTGGCGAATACATGGCGAAGCAGGGCAAGACCCAGTTGCGCATCGCCGAAACAGAGAAATACGCCCACGTAACCTTCTTTTTCAATGGCGGCCTGGAAACACCGTTCGACGGTGAAGAGCGCATTCTTGTGCCCTCCCCCAAGGTGGCGACCTACGATCTGCAGCCCGAAATGAGCGCACCAGAGGTAACCGACAAGCTGGTGGAAGCGATCAAGAGCGGCAAGTACGATCTGGTTGTTTGCAATTATGCCAACGGCGACATGGTTGGTCACACCGGCAAGCTGGACGCTGCAATCAAGGCGGCCGAATGCCTGGACGAATGCGTGAAACGCGTTGTCGAGGCCCTGGATGAGGTAGGCGGCGAAGCTCTGATCACGGCTGACCACGGCAACTGCGAACAGATGACCGATCCGAATTCAGGCCAGGTTCACACTGCCCACACCATCGGCCCGGTGCCACTGGTATACACCGGCCACCGCAAAGTTGTGTTGAAGAACGACGGCAGCCTGAGCGACGTTGCGCCCTCTCTCCTAGCCCTGATGGGAATGGAGCAACCGAAGGAAATGACCGGGCACAGCCTGGTTGAGATCGGCTGATCCGGGAACGGAACCAACCCTTGCAACTCCACGCGATTCTGGCGCTCGCCCTCCTTCTGGGCGCAGCGCCGGCTACAGCCCAACAGGATGTAACCCCGGCTCAGATCGAGGAACTCAAGGAACGCATTGAGGACATCGACGATTGGCTGGAGGACGCCGAAGAGGACCGCTCCTCCCTGGAGCGGCAACTTGCCGCGACCGAAAAGAATATCAGCCGCCTGACCCGTGAACGCCGCTCTCTGCGCCAGCAGGCCGAACAGCAGCAGCAGAGGCTCCGTGAACTGGAAAGCGAGGCGCAGGAGCTCACCCGAACCCTTGACCGCCAGCGGGACAGTCTCAAGAAGCAGATCCGCGCCGCCTGGATGGAAGGCGATGCGCCAGCCGTAAAGGTACTGCTTAACGAAATTGATCCGGACAAGATCGCCCGGACCATGACCTACTACGAATACCTTAGCAAGGACACAGTCGACCGCCTGGAGGCGTTCAGACAAAGCCTGCAAGAACTCAGAAGCACACAGGCTGCCGTGCAATCAACCCGGGTTGAACTGGCCAGAACTGAGGAAAACGTCGCTAAACGCCAGCAGGAACTGACGGCATCGAGAAAGGAGCGCCAACAGACACTGGCCGCCCTCAATGCCGACATCCAGAACCGGCGCAGCGAGCGGGAAGAACTGGAATCCGACCGCAAACGGCTTGAAAACCTGCTGGCGGAAGTGCAGCAGGCGATCAACAACATCCCCTCACCCAATGAATCCCAGCCCTTCGCCTCATTACGTAACAAACTGCCCTGGCCCGTAAAGGGACAGGTCCTGAGCCGCTACGGAGAGCGCTATGCCGACGGCAAACTCCGTCGCAACGGCCTGCTGATCGGAACCGGGGACGAAGCGGAGATCCGTGCCATACACTATGGCCGGGTGGTGTTTGCCAACTGGCTTCGGGGCTTTGGCCTGATCACCATCATCGACCACGGCGACGGCTACATGACCCTGTACGGCCACAGCAGCAGCTTGTTTACCAGCCCAGGCGACTGGGTGGCTGCCGGCGAACCCATTGCCCAGGCGGGCCGTACCGGCGGCACAGATTCCCCGGCGCTCTACTTTGAAGTCCGGCACAATGGTAAACCCGACAACCCTGGCCGATGGCTGGCAAACTGAGAGCCCCCGGGAGGGCTGACAAACGCCGCAGGTAACGCCATACTGTTCGGAGTCAGGGAAACCAGTCCAACTATCGGAATAAAAACGGGATATGTGAATGAAACGGGTCAGAAGTACACTCCACGCCTTGCCATTACGCAGCATTGCTCTCGCTACCTGTTTCGCAACCGCTTCCGGACTGGCCTGGGCCCAGGATAAAGACGCCGCCACCGAGCAGCTGCTGGAAGGCATCCAGAACGGCGAACGCGTGGAAATAAGCCTGCCGGATCCGGAGAAGCAGCTGCCACTGGAAGACCTCCGCAAGTTCACCGAGGTATTCAGCCGCATCAAAGATGCGTACGTCGAGGAAGTAAGCGATCGCAAACTCCTCGAAAGCGCCATTAAAGGCATGCTGTCAGACCTCGATCCTCACTCCACCTACCTGGCACCCAAGGACTACGAAGAGCTCGAAGAGAGCACCTCCGGCGAGTTCGGCGGGCTGGGCATTGAAGTGGGCATGGAAAACGGCTTTGTGAAAGTGATTGCCCCCATCGACGACACGCCAGCGCAGAAGGCAGGGGTTCAGGCGGGGGACCTGATCATCAAGCTGGATGAAAAACCGGTTAAAGGCATGAGCCTGGAAGAGGCTGTCCAGCTAATGCGGGGCAAACCCGGCTCGATCCTGACGCTCACCATTATGCGTGAGGGGGAAAGCGCTCCCATCGAAATCGAAGTGGAACGGGACGTTATCAAGGTCACCAGCGTGAAATCCCGAATGCTGGAAAATGGTTACGGTTATGTTCGCATTACCCAGTTCCAGGCGGATACCGGCTCGCAGTTCAAGGATGCCCTCAACGGACTGGAAGACGAACTCGGACGCGATCTTGACGGCCTTGTTATCGACCTGCGCAACAACCCGGGCGGGGTGCTGCAGGCGGCCGTAGAGACCGCAGATGCCCTGCTTGATGACGGACTGATCGTCTACACCGAGGGCCGCATCCAGAGTTCCCGCCTGCGCTTCAGCGCGCGATCGGGCGACATCATGGAAGGCACGCCTATTGTCGTGCTGATCAACGGCGGCTCCGCCTCTGCTTCAGAAATCCTCGCCGGCGCGCTTCAGGACCATGAGCGCGCTGTGGTGATGGGCACAAAGTCCTTTGGCAAGGGCAGCGTCCAGACGGTCATTCCGCTGGATGAGACCCACGCCATCAAGATGACTACCGCGCGCTATTACACACCGGATGGCCGCTCCATCCAGGCCACCGGCATCAAACCCGATATTGAAGTACGGCCGGCGGAACTCAAGGAGCTCGACAGCAAGCCGTTCTTCACCGAAGCGGATCTGAGCGGGCACCTTGAAGGGCAGAACGAGGGGCAGGACCAGGATGGAAACGATGATGCCCAGAACGCAACCGGTTCTCTTGCCGACCGGGATTATCAGCTACGCTCGGCACTGAACCTGCTCAAGGGAATCAGGATTCTGAACCCGAACAAGAGCGCCAAGGCAGAAGGAAGCGATCAGTGAGAGTAGTCAGTACTCTGCTGGCCGTAGCATTCTGTTTTACCGCCGGCACGGTGTCCGCGGAGCCGGCCCGAAAAGCACTGCCGCCCACCATTGCCATCATTATTGATGACATGGGCCACAGCCTTGTTGAAGGTGAGCGACTGGCAAACCTGGATCAGCCGCTCACGCTGGCTTTTCTACCGTACCGTCCACACACGGACAGCCTGGCCCGGCTCGCCTATAAGCAGCACAAGGAAATCATGCTGCACGCCCCCATGGCCAACACCCGCAACTATGGCCTGGGCCCGGGCGGCCTGACCCCCGAGATGGACGAACAGAGCATGGTGACCACCCTTCGCCGTGCCTTGCAGTCGATTCCCCATGTCCAGGGCGTGAACAACCACATGGGCAGCCTGCTGACCCAGCAGCTGCAGCCCATGGACTGGGTCATGAAAGAGCTGTTCCGCTACCCCGTGTACTTTATCGACAGCCGCACCATCGCCTCATCCGTGGCCGGTGATGTCGCAGCGGCGTACCGCATTCCGACCATGACCCGGGACGTGTTTCTCGACCACGAACAGACCGAAGAGTTTGTGGACCGCCAGTTCAAACTGCTGATCAAGCGCGCCAAAGAAAACGGTAGCGCCATCGGCATTGGCCATCCTCACAAAGTCACCGTGGATTACCTGGAGAAGCACCTACCCAAACTGGATGAGCAAGGCATCGCCATTGCCACGGTCAGCGGCCTTTGGGCCATGCGCAACGGCAATCGGGAGATGTTTGCGGAAGGAGAAAAGCAGGCCATTCGACCTGCTTTTGCAAAGAAGGATTAATCGCGGACTTCTATGCCCTGAGCCTTCATGAAGGCCTTCGCTTCAGGAATGGTGTGCTGTCCGAAGTGAAAGATTGACGCCGCCAATACCGCATCGGCACCGCCCTGAGTCACGCCATCAGCCAGGTGCTGCAGCTCTCCGACACCGCCTGAGGCAATCACCGGCACAATCACAGCATCGCTGATGGCTTTGGTCAGCCCGAGATCAAATCCGATCTTGGTGCCGTCCCGGTCCATGCTGGTCAGCAGTAACTCACCAGCGCCCATTTCCACCATCTTGCGGGCCCATTCCACGGCATCCAGCCCTGTGGGCTTGCGGCCACCGTGGGTAAAGATTTCCCACCGGGGCTCCTCGCCCTGTTCACTCACCCGCTTGGCATCAATGGCCACCACGATGCACTGGCTGCCAAAGCGGTCCGCCGCTTCCCGGACAAACTCCGGGTTGAACACGGCTGCGGTATTGATCGACACCTTGTCTGCGCCGGCATTCAGGAGCTTGCGTATGTCATCCACGGTACGCACACCACCGCCGACAGTCAGCGGAATGAAGACTTCCGCCGCCATTCGTTCAACGGTCTCGTAGGTGGTGTCACGGCTCTCATGGCTGGCCGTGATGTCGAGGAAGGTGATTTCATCGGCACCCTGCTCATTGTAACGACGGGCCACTTCCACCGGGTCGCCGGCATCGCGGATATCAACGAAATTGACGCCCTTCACCACGCGGCCTTTATCGACATCGAGGCAGGGAATGATGCGTTTCGCCAGAGCCATAAGCCGCCCTTACCCCTTCAGACCGTCGCAGAAAGCCTGCGCTTCAGCGACATCCAGGGTGCCTTCATAGATCGCACGGCCCGTGATGGCACCAAGGATGCCCTTGTCCGCCACGGTAGCCAGGCGTTTCAGATCATCCATATTGGTCACGCCACCAGACGCGATAACCGGAATACCACCCTCTTCTGCCAGTGCAGCAGTCGCCTCCACATTGACGCCCTGCATCATGCCGTCTCGGCTGATATCGGTGTACACAATCGCGTCCACGCCATCGTTGGCAAAGCGCTTGGCAAGATCGGTAGCCATCACTTCCGAGACCTCCGCCCAGCCATCGGTGGCTACGCGGCCGTCTTTGGCGTCCAGGCCGACGATGATGTGACCCGGGAATTTTTTGCACATCTCAGTGACAAATTCCGGCTCTTTCACGGCCTTGGTGCCAATGATGACCCACTGCACACCGGCCTTCAGGTAGGCTTCGATGGTTTCTGCCGACCGGATACCGCCACCGATCTGGATGGGAAGATCCGGGTATTTACGGGCAATGGCCTGGACAATCTCGCCGTTGACCGGCTCACCGGCAAACGCGCCGTTCAGGTCAACCAGGTGCAGCCGGCGGGCGCCGGCTTCCACCCAGCGAGTGGCCATATTGACAGGATCGTCACCAAACACCGTGGAGTCGTCCATCCGGCCCTGACGCAGGCGTACACATTTACCGTCTTTCAGATCGATTGCAGGAATTATCAGCATTTTCCAGTCCAGTTTGTAAAATTCTCGAGCAACTGCAGGCCCGCCCGGGCACTTTTCTCCGGGTGGAATTGCACTGCAAAAATATTGTCTCGCGCGACTGCTGCCGCAAGGTCCACCCCATAGCGGGTGCGGCCTGCCATATCGGCGTTGCCCTCGGCTTCTGCGTAGAAGCTGTGCACGAAGTAGAAACGGTCACCCTCGGGAATGTTATGCCAAAGGGGGTGATCAATGGTCTGCTGCACCTGGTTCCAGCCCATGTGGGGCACTTTCAGGCGCTCGCCGTTTTCCGTGAGGTGGTCACCGAAATAGCGTACTTGCGAAGGAAACAGGCCGATGCAGTCAACGCCGCCGTTCTCTTCACTGCGGGACATCAGGGCCTGCATGCCCACGCAGATGCCAAGAAACGGGCGATCCTGAGAGACCTCACGAACCAGATCCACTACCCCGACACGATGCATTTCGGCCATACAGTCGCGAATGGCACCAACGCCAGGGAGGATGACACGATCGGCTTCACGGATTTTTTCGGCGTTGTCGGTGACCAGCACGGTGGTGTCCGGGGCAACGTGCTCAACTGCTTTTTTGGCAGAGTGAAGATTGCCCATGCCGTAGTCGATAATGGCAACGGTTTTCATGGTTGTTGCGGTGTCCTTGATTGACCGGTCAAACATGACCGGTTAAAGCGAGCCTTCTGACGACGAGGCGTTTACAGCGAACCCTTGGTAGACGGTGTAATACCGGCCATCCGCTCGTCCATTTCAATCGCCATACGCAGGGCACGGCCGAAGGCCTTGAACACGGTTTCAATCTGATGGTGGGTGTTTTTACCCTTCAGATTGTCGATGTGCAGGGTCACCATGGAATGGTTCACGAAGCCGTGGAAAAACTCCTCGAACAGGTCGACGTCAAAGCCACCCACGGCACCGCGAGTGTACGGCACATCCATCATCAGGCCCGGGCGACCGGACAGATCGATAACGACTCGGGAGAGCGCCTCATCCAGCGGGACATAAGCGTGGCCGTAGCGGCGAATGCCCTTTTTGTCGCCAACCGCCTGTTTGAAGGCCTGGCCAAGGGTTATGCCGATGTCTTCCACGGTGTGGTGGTCATCAATGTGCAGGTCGCCCTTCGAAACGATATTCAGATCCACCAGACCGTGGCGGGCGATCTGGTCCATCATGTGCTCCAGAAACGGCACGCCGGTATCGAAACTGGATTTGCCGGTTCCGTCGAGATCAATCTCAACGGTGATCTGGGTTTCAAGGGTATTTCTCTCTACCCGAGCCTTGCGTTCGGCCATGGGGACTCCGTGACAATTGAGCGGCATAAAGCCGGAAAAATTCGATCCGGCGATTATACCTTTTATGTCGGCTGGAGTCCCACAACCGGTTTAATCGCTACGATAGCGAAGTGCAGGTATATGGCAGAAAGGGCTGCGTCAGAACGCCTTCTTCAGATTGTTCATGTAAGTGTCTACGAGGCTGTTGAACTCGTGCTTGATAACCGGGCTGATGGCCAGCTTGAGCAGGCTGGGCAGGGGCACAGTCAACTCTGCGCTGGTCTGGAACTTCACGGCGGTGGCATTATCGCCCTTGGACTTGATGGTCCAGGAACCACTCACGACGCCATTGCCCTCGCCCTTCACCGGCTCCCAGGTAATCTTGCCGGCGTCTTTGTCCGAGTGATATTTGCAAGCGTACACCGACTGGATGGCATGTTTGTCGACGCCCACTTTTTCCATTTCCCAACGGTAGGCGTTATCGCCAAGGTCGGTAAGTTTGTGGACTTTCGGGAAGTGACTGGCTGAACGTGGCACATCCGCCAGCAAATCGAACACTTCATCATAGCTGCCCGGAATCTCAAGTTCGCGGTTCAGCTCAATCGAAACGGTAATAGCCACGGCCAACTCCTTCTTGTGTTTATAGGTATCAATGTAGTCCGAAAATCAGGGTCGTGTATTTTGGCCCAACACTACCGCATTGTCATACTCCCGCGCTGTTAATTTGTTAACCCTGCGTTATCCTTTGGGTCATTAGCGTCGGTATTCACAGCGAATACTGCAAGCTCCTAAAAATAGGAAGGAAGCCTGAATCATGAAAGCCGTCCGTTATGTGCTGATTGCCATCGTTGCACTGATCGTTCTTGCCGTGGCTGCCGTTGCCATCGCCATGGCCGTGATCAACCCCAACGATTACAAACCGCAGATTGAACAGGCCGTTGAGGATGCCACGAACCTGGATCTGGTCCTTGAAGGCGACATCGGCTGGTCTTTTATCCCACTTGGCCTTGAGCTGAATTCCGTAGAGGCCACCCTGGAAGGTGACCGCTTTGTTGCCCTTGAGCAACTGGTGGCCCAGATCGATTTCTGGTCACTGATTGCCATGTCCCCGAGGGTGAATACCTTCGTACTGGACGGGCTGGACGCCCGACTCGAAGTGGACGAACAGGGCAACGGCAACTGGACCCGCATTATGCCCGAGAAGGCGGCGGGAACGGCAACCGAGGAAACGGCCGGAACCCAGGATGAACAGGCACAGGAGAGCGAGGGCGCCGGCGGCGAGCCTCTGAACTTCAACGTTGAAAACGTTCAGATCAGCAATGCCCAGGTGCACTACACCGACAAGAGTACCGGCCAGTCGGTCACGCTGGAGAATTTCACCGTCAACGCCAGCAACATTACTCTGGGCTCCGAGTTCCCGCTGGAAATCGGGTTCCGGGTAGCCACCACCCAGCCCACGTTTGAAGTGGATGGCAATATCAGCGCCCGCCTCGCCGCCAACGAGGCTCTCAACGAGTTGGCCGTATCCGGTCTGAATGCCGTGTTTGACATGACCGGAGAGCCGTTCGGTGGCAAAGAGGTCACGGCTGAACTGGCGGGCTCTGCCAGGGCGAACCTGGAAAACGAGACCGCTAACCTGAGCGGCTTTACCGCCAGCCTGGCCAACCTGAACTTGTCGACCGATCTTGACGTTACCGGATTCGGCGACAAGCCAACCCTGAGCGGCGAGATCTCCATCGCCGAGTTCTCGCTAAAGGATCTTCTGAACAACCTCGGCCAGCCCCCGGTGGAAACCAGCGATCCGGACGTACTTGAAGCCATCGCCTTCTCCACCGGTATTGGCGGTCCGGCCGGCAAGGTGGAGCTCACCGACCTGACCATCAAACTGGATGACACCACCTTCACTGGTTCCGGCAGTTACAACCTTGCCGACACAGGCGTTGTCTTCCAGCTCCAGGGCGACCAGTTGAATGCCGACCGATACCTGCCACCGAAAGCGGAAGGAGAGGCGGAGGAAGCACCCGCATCCCAGGAAACCGCTGCAGCCGGACCCGAAGGCGACCTTCTGCCCCTGGAGACCATTCGCAGCCTGCTGCTGGATATTGATCTGGGACTCGGCCAGCTGATCGTCAGCAACCTGACTATCAACGAAATCAAAGCCAGCACCACCGCGAAAAACGGCCTGCTCAAGGTTGATGAGTTCAGCGGCAAACTGTACGAGGGCAGCTTTGGTGCCAACGTGACCATCGACGCCCGCAGCGACAATCCGAAATGGACCGTTGGCTCAGACGTAACCAATGTACAGACCCTGCCTTTGCTCACCGATCTGGCAGAAGTGGATATGCTCGCCGGCGGGGCAAATCTCAAAGTGAACGCCAACACCTCTGGCAACCGGATCTCGGCACTGCGCAGCAATGCTGACGGACAGATCAGCTTCAACCTCGCAGAGGGCGAGTTCCGCCGAATGAACCTCACACGCATGGCCTGCCAGGGCATCGCTCTGGTCAACCAGGATGAGCTGACGACCACCGATTGGGGCACTACCACGCCGTTCAACGACATGCGCGGCACCCTGGAAATCAACGGCAACAGCCTCAACAACACAGATCTCGTGGCGGCGCTGGCCGGCATGCGCCTCGAGGGCAATGGCACGGTGGATCTGGCCCAGAGCGAACTGGATTATGAGGTTGGGCTAAGAGTCGTTGGTGAAATCCACCGGGACAACGCCTGCCGCGTTACCGAATATGTAGAAAACGCGGTTATTCCCGTGGAGTGCCGTGGCAACTTCGCCGAGGACCCGGCAGGACTTTGCTCCTTTGACGGCTCCCGCTTCCGGGACACCCTGAAGACCATCGCCGAAAATGCCGCCAAGGCGAAAGCCCGTGAGGAAGTGGACAAGGCAAAAGCCAAGGCGGAAGAGAAGGTTAAAGAAAAGGTGCAGGAACAGATCGGCGACAAACTCAAAGGACTGTTCAACTGATGCCGGACAGCTTCGCCAACAAACTGCTCCAATGGTACGACTGCCACGGCCGGCATGACCTGCCGTGGCATCACAACCGGAATGCCTACCGTGTGTGGGTTTCCGAAATCATGCTGCAGCAGACACAGGTAACCACGGTTATCCCCTACTTCGAAGCGTTCATGGAACGCTTCCCGGACGTTCATGCCCTGGCCGAAGCCCCGGTGGATGATGTGCTCAGCCACTGGTCCGGCCTTGGTTACTACGCCAGGGCCCGCAACCTGCAGAAAGCCGCCCAGACGGTGGTGCGCGAGTTCGATGGTGAGTTCCCGCAAACCCAGGAGGAGCTTGAATCCCTGACCGGCATTGGCCGCTCCACAGCCGCCGCCATATTGGCCCAGGCCTTCGGCATTCGCGCCGCCATACTGGATGGCAATGTGAAACGGGTGCTGGCACGCTACCATGCCATCCCCGGCTGGCCCGGCCAGACAGCCGTGCTTAACCAGCTGTGGCAACGGGCCGAAGAGCACACTCCGGAACAGCGGGTGCGCGACTACACCCAGGGCATTATGGATCTCGGCGCCATGGTGTGTACCCGCAGCCGCCCGGCCTGCGAGAGCTGCCCGCTGCAAGAGGGCTGCAGAGCCTACGCCCAGGGTGAAACCTCACTCTACCCCGGCTCCAAACCGAAAAAGGCCAAGCCGGAGAAATCCACCTGGATGGTGATTCTTGAGGATGGCGAGGGGCGCATTCTGCTTGAGCGTCGCCCGCCCAGTGGCATCTGGGGCGGCCTCTGGAGCCTGCCGGAACTGGACCCGGCCTACGGAGCCGATGAGCTTCAGGAAGCCTGCGAACAGAGCCTGGGGCTGGATTGCGCAGAACCAGAGCTTATCAACGGCTTTCGACATACCTTTTCCCATTACCACCTGCACATACAGCCCGCCCGACTAAACGTCACCGGCGGCGCCAACACCGTTGCAGACAAGGATCATCTGAAATGGCTACACCGCCATGAAGCCCTGAACCTCGGCCTGCCTGCTCCAATCCGGTCGCTGCTTACCGAACCGGAGCAAGCAGCTCTGCTTTGATCCAGTGCGCTGGCCCCCTCAGCCGCAACGATCTGTTATCATCACCGCCAGCAACATTTGCCAACAGGAGCCATCATGAGCCGTACTGTTTTCTGCCGCAAATACCAGAAAGAACTGGAAGGCCTGGACTTCCCGCCCATGCCCGGCGCCAAGGGCCAGGACATTTTCGAGAACATCTCGAAGCAGGCCTGGGAAGAATGGCAGGCCCAGCAGACCATGCTGATCAACGAAAAACACCTGAGCCTGATGGACCCCAACACCCGCAAGTACCTGCAGGCGCAGATGGAACATTTTTTCAACAACGAACCGTTCGACAAGGCCGAGGGCTACGTTCCACCGGAACAATAACCCCGGATTGATCAAAGCCTGAGCATGCCTGAAAAGATTCAGAAATTTTTCCGGCCTAGCCTTGACTCAAAACATCTAAACCGGTTTAATAGCGCCCCGTTGCCGAGACACCTTGCAAGGTGTAACGCAAAGCCCGGATAGCTCAGTTGGTAGAGCAGGGGATTGAAAATCCCCGTGTCGGTGGTTCGATTCCGCCTCCGGGCACCATTAAGAATTCAGACAAAACCCGCCTCGTGCGGGTTTTGTTGTTTCTGAGGCCCGAGAAAGCCGACTCACGCTGAGATTCTTTGGGCATTGCTAGCCCTGGGATCAATGCGCTCTTCCATCAGCCGTCGTTCACACATGGCCCTTTTCAGTTCCGAGTAATTGGTGGGGCTCGGATCTTCTTCGTAGCGCTCCTGGGCCAGTCTCGCCAGGTCGCACTTATCAAGCCACTTCTCAATCAACTCTGCAGTCTTCATAGCCACCTCGTTTCGTTGAATTCACCCGGTCAGCATAAGGTCTCTGGCACAGAGCTATCTCGGTTGTTTTTCGCATGAATTGTGGCAAAACATGGAGGGCATTGAGGATCAGGAATGGAAAAGCCCGCTTCATGCGGGCTTTGGAGAGTCTACCAAGTTTTGCCGGTTACTCACTAACCACCGTCACCGGACGATGGGCATGCCTGACGACCTTCTCGCTCACACTGCCAAGAGTGAGGCTTCTCAACGTAGAGTCGCCGCGGCGCCCCAGAAACATATGGGAGCCGGGATGTTCATCGAGGTACTCGACGATTTCCTTGGCCGGATCACCCTTTAGCAGGACTTCTTCCGCCGGCTCAACAATCCCGCTTACCGCCTGCTTCGCGGCATCAAATGCCTTGCGTCCGTATTCGCTGGCTTGTTCGTCAATGTCACTCTGCGGTATGCCACTTACGATCAGTCTCTCGAGCTTGGTACCGGGGAAGACGGCAAGCAGTTTGAGTGGCTGGCTCGTCGCTTTGGCAAACTCTGCTGCCATTTTGGCGGCGTGTGATGAATGCTCCGAACCGTCACACGCGACTACGATGCTTTGATTTCCATTTGCCATGTCATCAACTCCTTTCCTGATCAATGTTTAACCAAACTAACATTGCTGCGGCCATACGAGGGTTGATTGAAATCAATTACAGCGGGATCGGTTTTATGGTCGAAGCGCATTTGTACCTATTGCCGGAACCTGTGGCACCATTAATCCTTGCGCTGCCGAGACGGCAATTGATGACAAGGAGTGATTGAAATGCTGATGGCCATTGGGGCGATCATTGCAGGCCTGATTCTGCTGGTGTGGAGTGCGGACAAATTTGTGGAAGGCTCGGCTACCACAGCCAGCCACTTCGGTACGCCACCACTGCTCATCGGTATGGTTGTGGTGGGTTTCGGCACGTCTGCGCCAGAGATGGCCGTGTCTGCACTGGCGGCCTCGCAGGGTAATCCCGGTCTGGCTCTGGGCAACGCCTATGGCTCAAATATCACCAACATTGCGTTGATTCTGGGCATCACAGCCCTGCTGGCGCCGATCGCCGTTCACTCCCAGGTCATGCGAAAGGAGCTACCCATTCTCATTCTGGTCACCGCCTTTGCCGGCTGGCAACTGTGGGACGGAGATCTGAGCCGGATGGATGCCATCGGTCTGATGCTGGCTTTCGTTGTACTGATTGGCTGGAGCATCTACCAGGGCCTTCGGCAACCAGACGATGCTCTCGCTACAGAGATGACCGAAGAAGTGAACGCAATGCCAGTGCGCAAAGCCATTTTATGGCTGGTGGTCGGACTGCTGCTGTTGATTATCAGCTCCCGCATACTGGTGTGGGGTGCGGTTGATCTGGCGACCACCTTTGGCATCAGCGATCTGGTTATCGGCCTGACCATCGTGGCCGTTGGTACATCACTTCCGGAACTTGCCTCATCCATCATTGCCGCCCGCAAAGGAGAGCATGATCTGGCCCTGGGCAACATTCTGGGTTCCAACCTGTTTAACACCCTTGCCGTCGTGGGGATTGCAGGACTGATTGCCCCCATGCCGGTGGCGCCAGAAGTGCTCACCCGTGACTTCCCGGTAATGGCTGCCCTCACCCTGGTTCTGTTTGCCATGTGCTATGGCTTCCGCGGGCCCGGACGTGTCAACCGGTTTGAAGGGAGCGCCCTGCTACTTGCCTTCGTGGCTTATACCGTGTATCTGTTGGCTTTTTCGGGAGCGTAAATCATGTCACTTGCAGCCTGGCTGACCTTCCTTGTTGCAGCCGTTCTGATCAGTGTGTCCCCGGGTGCAGGGGCGATCAATACCATGAGTAATGGTATGCGTTACGGCGTTCGCCGATCGCTGCCGGCAATCATGGGGCTGCAGCTTGGTTTTGGCATCCAGATTCTGCTGGTGGGTGCCGGCCTCGGCGCCATCATCGCGTCCTCCAACATCGCCCTGTCGGTTATCAAATGGCTGGGTGTTGCCTACCTGATCTGGCTGGGCATTTCTAAATGGCGAGAGCCTGTGATGGAATCCATGGACGATGACCGTCAGCCCGTTAGCGGGTACAAGCGGTTCTGGAATGCCGTGTTCGTGAACCTCACCAACCCCAAGGCCACGGTCTTTCTGGTGGCCCTGTTTCCACAGTTTCTGGTAGCAGGCGCACCCCATGGCCCGCAGTTGCTCACCATGGGCATCACACTGATTCTGGTGGATTGCCTGGTAATGCTCGGCTACGCCCTGCTGGCAAGCCAGCTGTTCCGGTTTATGACCACAGCCCGGCGCCAGCGGCAGATGAACCGCGTATTTGGCGGCCTGTTTGTGACCGCCGCTGTCGCCCTGGCCAGCTTCAAGCGCGCCTGATATCAGCCTGAATCAGCGCAGGATGCACTCGCGGCTCAGCTTTTGGCTGAGCGTCCTGCGCTGCTGCCGGAGACTGTTCCCCCGGTCGTTGCTATAGCCCGCCCGCAGTTTAGACTGGATCCGCTCCAGTTTGCTTCTATAGGTTGCGCAGGTCTTCTCCAGCTCGGCATCGGCCTTTTCTTTTGCCGTTGCTCCGGAGCCCGTCGGGCGACCGGAGGCAAGCAGGCCTTCAACCTCTTTGCGGATTCCTGACACGCGTTTGCCTTGCCCGAGATTCTCGGACATCGGCACCGTGACAGGCGCCTGCACGTCAAGCTGCTTATGGGGAATTTCTCCCGGCGGGTAATCGGAAAAATGCGCTACGCCCCGGCTGTCTATCCAGGTGTATACCTCGGCACTGACTGCTGAAGTGAGAAATAAAGACAAAACAAGACCAGCCATCATCCTTGGCATACGGTTCCACTCCCTGTGGTTCGGTAATTTGGTGGGGCAGTATAGCGAAAAAAGCCCCGGGCTTGGGGGCAGATAGGCTAGGGGCCAGATGAACACCTCATCCGACCCCGATTTCGGTTTTACTGGTCGAGAAGCTCGATCCAGTGCTGCACCGGCACCGGCGACTTGGTTTCCAGGTGCATCTGGCAACCGATATTGGCGGTCACGATGCGGTCCGGATTGTCGACGGTCAAAGCCTTCAGTTTGTTACCAAGCAGCTTCTGGCTCATCTCCGGCTGGGTCACCGAATAGGTGCCCGCAGACCCACAGCAAAGGTGCTTGTCCTTGGTCGCAGCCAGGTTAACACCCGCCCGTGTCAGCACCTGCTCCACCACACCGTTCTGCTTCATTGCGTGCTGCAGGGTGCAGGGACAATGGAATGCCACCTTGCCCGGGTCCTGCCGGACCTTGAGCTTTTCCAGATCCTGTTTCAGCAAAAAGGCGCCGAGATCGGTGCACAGTTCGCTCACCTTCTGGGCCTTGGCGGCATAGACCGGATCGTCCTTCAACAGATGACCGTAATCCTGAACCATCGCCCCGCAACCGGAAGCCGTCATGATGATTGCCTCAGCACCCGCCTCGATAGCGGGCCACCAGGCATCAATGTTCTGGCGCATTCTTTCCAGGCCTTTCTCGTGCTCGGAAAGGTGATAATTCACGGCACCACAGCAGCCAGCCTCCGGGGCTTCCACCATGGTAATGCCGAGCCGATCCAGAACCCGGGCGGCGGCTGCATTGGTATTCGGAGTGGCCGAAGGCTGCACGCAACCGGCCAGTGCCAGCACAATACGGCTGTGACTGGCTGCAGGCCAGGGGCTGGCCTGCTTTCTGGGCGGCACCTTGGTGCGCAGTTTTTCCGGTAATACCGGGCGGAAAACCTGCCCCAGACGAAGCAGAACACCGAACAACTGGCGGTTGGGAATCACCCGCGCCAGGGCCCAGCGCAGCCACTTGTCTTTCGGCTCCCTGGGCATCTCCTTTTCCATCAGACCGCGGCTGATGTCCACCAGACGCCCATACTGGACACCGGACGGACAGGTGGTCTCACAGCTGCGGCAAGTCAGGCAGCGGTCCAGGTGCTCGCGGGTTTTCTCGGTAACTTCCGCCCCTTCCAGGAACATCTTCATCAGGTAGATCCGGCCACGAGGACCATCACGCTCGTCGTTCAGTTCCTGATAGGTCGGGCAGGTCGCGGTGCAAAAGCCACAATGCACACAGGCCCTCAGGATCGACTCGGCTTCCTGGCCTTCCTTGGTGTTAGCAAATTGTTGAACCAGATTCGTCTGCATAATTACAACCAGCTGTATAAACGTCCGGGATTGAAGATATTGTCCGGATCAAAGGCATTCTTGATGCGGCGCTGAATGCCCTTCAGGGCCTCCGGCTGGCGATGCATCACCTCACCGGTGCGATCGCCACCACGGAACAGGCTGACCTGGCCACCGGCAGCTCGGGCCGCAGGCTCCAGATCTTTCAGCTCACCGGCGCCACGGAACCAGCGCTGGGAACCGGCCCAGTCGATAAACCAGTTACCTTCCAGTTTCGGTGTGGCAGCGGTCGAACCAACGGAGAAGCGCCATAAAGGCACGTCGTTACCGGCAAAAAATTCGTGACGCATATCCTGCACCTGTCGCCAGAAGTGGTCGCCCTCTTCCATCACTTCGCCGGACCACTTTTCAGCGGTGGCTTCCACACCGGATTTCGCACCGGCCAGGCGCAGGTAAACCTTGCCGTCCACCCAGCAGGCGGCGGTGATGGGCTTGGGCTCGGCCGCCCGGCTGTTCATATAGTGAACCACCTCGTCCATGCCCATTTCCTGAACCAGGGTCAGGGAAGCGGCCGGTTTCGGCATCACTTTCATGCTGATTTCAGTGATTACGCCCAGAGTTCCCAGGCCACCGGCCTGAAGACGTGATACGTCATAGCCGGCCACGTTTTTCATGACCTGACCACCAAAGCGAAGATGTTCGCCCTTGCCATTGAGCAGCCGGATACCCAGCACCTGGTCACGCACCGAGCCGGCCCAGGGGCGTCCCGGACCGGAAAGGTTACAGGCCAGGGTGCCGCCGATGGTGGAGGCGGCACCAAAATGGGGTGGCTCAAAATGCAGGCACTGACCTTCTTCAGCCAGAGTCGCCTCGATTTCGCTCAGCGGCGTACCGGCACGGACGGTCAAAACAAGCTCCACCGGGTGATAGTCAACGATACCGGTATGCTCGCCCACGTTGAGGGTTCCGGCATCGGTGTCGGCTTCCCGGCCCATAAAGGCCTTGGTGCCACCGCCGACAATATTGAGTTTGTGCCCGCTCTCCCGGGCCTGGAGCACCTGCTCCTTCAACTGTTGGGAAATATCAGCCATGGGCGGCTTCCGTATGTTCGTGCGTGTGTTGTTTGTGCTCAAGGGAGCGGTATTCCTGGCAGAACCGAAGGGCCGGTACGCCCTTGCCCGGGTTCAGGATACCGGCGGGATCAAACGCGGCCTTTACGTCGTGGAACTGCTGGAGCTCCTCATCGTTGAACTGCACTGCCATCTGGCGAATCTTTTCAACGCCAACGCCGTGTTCACCGGTAATGCAGCCACCTACCTCCACACACATTTCCAGGATGCGTGAACCGAAGGCCTCCGTGCGCTCGAATTCGCCGGGCACATTCGCATCAAACAGGATCAGCGGGTGCAGGTTGCCATCGCCGGCATGGAACACGTTGGCGACGCGCAGACCAAACTCCTCGGACATCTTCTCCATTTCCGTCAGAACATAGGCGATCTCACGACGGGGAATGGTACCGTCCATGCAGTAGTAGTCCGGTGAAATCCGGCCCACGGCCGGGAACGCAGACTTACGGCCTTTCCACAGCAGGGCTCGCTCTTCCTCGCTCTGAGAGGTCCGAACCGAAGTGGCACCCAGCTTTCGGAAGACTTCTTCGGCCTGGGCAATGTGTTCGTGAACTTCCTCCTCGGTGCCGTCCACTTCACAGAGCAACAACGCCTTGGCGTCCCGCGGGTAGCCGGCCTGGGCGAAGTCATCCGCTGCGATGATGGCGTGGCCATCCATCATTTCAAGGCCACCAGGGATAATGCCGTGGGAGATAATCCCGCCCACGGCGTCACCACCTTTCTGCACGTCATCAAACCCGGCCATGACAACCTGGGCTACTTCGGGTTTCGGCAACAGCTTCACTTTGACTTCCGTCACCACACCCAGCAGCCCCTCGGAGCCGGTCATCAGCGCAAGCAGGTCCATCCCACAGCCGTCCAGACCATCACTGCCCACGGTCACGACATCACCCTCGGCGGTGACCATTTCCACGCTCAGGATGTTGTGAACGGTCAGACCGTACTTGAGGCAATGCACGCCGCCCGAGTTCTCGGCCACGTTACCGCCAATGGTGCAGGCGATCTGCGAGGAAGGATCTGGCCCGTAATACAGACCGTACTGGGCCGCTTCTTCGCTGATGGCGAGGTTTCGCACCCCGGGCTGCAGTCTTGCCGTTCGGGCCAGCGGATCAATCTCCACGATGCGATTGAACTTGGCCAGCGACAGTACCACGCCCTCCTTGTTGGGCATGGCACCGGCACTGAGTCCCGTTCCGGCTCCACGGGCCACCACAGGTACCGCGTTCTCGTTACAGATGCGCATCACCCGCTGCACCTGTTCAACGGTTTCCGGCAGCACCACCAGCAACGGCATTTCGCAATACATCGACATGCCGTCGCATTCGTAGGGCTTCATGGTTTCGTCATCGGTGATGACGTAGTCCGGGTCGATAAACGCCCGGAACTGCTCCGCCAGCTCGGCTTTGCTGACTTTCGGCTTGGTAGTCATAGCACTCTCTGGGTTCGAATTACGTCAGTGTGACAGTCATCAACCGCGTTTTGTTTCAAAGTGGTCAAGACCGGCCTGGGCACAGTCCATATCCTGCTGGGGGGTACCGGAACTGATTCCGATACCACCCACCACTTCGCCGTCGACGATCACCGGCAGACCACCGCCAACAGAGCTGATGCGCCCGCCAACTTCGGTGTGGATACCGAAAGCGAGACTGCCGGGCACGTTCACCTTGTTGTAGTCATGGGTGGCTTTCTTGGCCGCAGCCGCCGTGAAGGCCTTGTCCTGGGCAATGGTCACACTGGTGATCTTGCCGCCGTCCATGCGCTCGAAGGCCACCAGATTGCCGGATTCGTCCACCACAGCGATGCACATGGGCACACCGATTTCACGGGCCTTTTCAGCCGCGCCCTCAATGAGGATGCGCGCCTCGGCAAGGTCCAGTCGTTTGATCGTCAACATAAAGCTTTACTCCTTGATTTGATTAACCGTAAACCAGCCCTGGCAGCCAGGTTACGATGCCGGGGATCAGGACACACATGAACAGTCCGAACGCCTGAATCGCCAGGAACACCAGGGAAGACTTGAAGATGGTACCCATGGAGATTTCCGGAGGACAAACGCCGCGGATGTAAAACAGTGCGTAACCAAACGGCGGACTCAGGAAAGACATCTGCATGTTCACCAGGTACAACACACCGAACCAGAGCACCACGTCGTCACCGGCTACCGGCGGGAAGCCGAACAAGCCAGGGAATTCCAGCGCCTTCACAATCGGAATGAAGATGGGCACTGCCAGCAGCAGGATACCAACCCAGTCAAGGAACATACCCAGAACCACCAGCAAGACCATCAGCAGGAGCAGGATCCCGTACGCCGACATGCCGGTTCCAAGTATGGCGTCGGTGACAAACTGCTGACCACCCTGGAGGATGTAGAAACCGACGAATACCGATGCACCGAACATGATCCACAGAACCATGGCAGACGCCTTGGCCGTGGTCACGGAGGCTTCGCGAAGGCCGGCAATCGAGAACTTCTTGTGCATCATCGCAACGATAATGGCACCGAACGAACCGATACCAGCCGCTTCAACCGGCGTGGCAATACCACCGAAAAGCAGGCCCAGAACCAGACCAACCAGTGCAAGGGGTGCAATCAGGTTGCCCAGAAGCTTGAGCTTTTCTTTCAGACTGATCCGGTCTTCCACCGGAATGGGCGGGCCCAGCTTCGGATTCAGCCAGCTGCGCACCAGAACATAAGTCAGGTACAGACCGGAGAGCATCAGACCGGGCAACAGAGAGCCCAGATAAAGCTCGCCCACAGACTGCTGTGCAACAACGGCATACAGAATGGCCAGAATCGAAGGCGGAATGAGGATACCCAGGGTTCCACCCGCCATGATGGAGCCGATGGCAATCTTGTGGTCGTAATGACGTTTCAACATGGCCGGCAGTGCGATAATGCCCATGGTGACAACGGCGGCACCGATAACACCGACCATCGCAGCCAGAATCGTAGAGGCGACAATGGTTGCAGCAGCAAGGCCGCCACTGATGCCGCCCATCCACTTGTAAACCACGCTGAACATTTCTTCGATCAGGCCCGCGCGTTCAAGCATCGACGCCATGAAGATGAACAGAGGGATCGCAGCAATGTCGGGGTTTGCCATCAACGGGAAGATCCGGCCGGGGACAATGTTCAACATCATGGCGTCACCCACCAGGTAGATGAACATGACACCAAGACCACCGGTCACGAAAGCAAGCGGCAGCCCCATCATCAGGGCGACAGCCAGAGATCCAAACATCAGGTAGGTCAACGGCCCGATTTCGACGCCGGACAAGCTACCCGAGAGCTTGAAGAGGAATTTGTCATCACTCCATGGGTCATAAAAGAGAATGTTGATCAGTTCAACACAGATGACAAACGCCAGACCCACGGTGGCGATGATCATTAACCATGTACCCAGTTTTCCGGCCATGCCGCTGCTGGGCGCTGCAGTTGTTGTACTCATGATGTGCGCTCCTGACCGAGACGGATGAACAGTACGATGTCTTTAAGCAGCTTCGAAAAGCCGGCGAGCAGCAACAGGATTGCGCCCACAAACATCACGCCTTTCACGGGGTAATACTGGATACCCCAGGTCTCGACAGTGGTCTCTTGCATCATCAGGGAGTCCTGGAAGAAGGTCCAGGATGTGGTGGCCAGAACGGCTGCAAATATGAAGAAGAACATGGAGGTGAAAATATCCATGCCCACGCGCCCGCGAACCGGCAGGAAGTTGTAGACGACGTCTACCCGAACGTGCGCTCCGTGCAACAGCGCAAAGGCACCGGCAAGGATGTACTGCATACCGAAGATCAGGAAGCTGGCCTCATGCACCCAGATCGTTGGCATGTTAAAGATGTATCGCATCACCACTTCAAAGAAATAGAAAAGCACGGCGTTGATGGTCCAGAACGCAACGAAAAGACCTGACTTCTCGCACATCCAGTCAACGATTTTCGTAAACCAGTTACCCTCGTACTCAAAGTGAGCAAGAGGATCATCTTCTTCAGACTGCAGCTCGGAAACCGTTTTCTCGGGCTCGGCGTCATCTCCGCCGTGCTTACTGCTCCACTTATCCCAAGCCATCATGAGCAATGGCATTACCGCAAGCCAGCCCCAGTAGAACCAGTGCGGCAAAACAAAGCCAAAGGAACTCAGATCAGACATGTTGTTACCACCCAGATCAAAGAGCGAGGAAGGGAGGGCTAATCCTTAGTCGGCTAACCCTGCCTTCCTCGTGTGTCGTTTTTTATTTGAGCTTTGGAACTCAGAAGCCCTTGATGTCTTCTTCGGTTATGTAGCCAACCGTGTCGTTCATCATGTACTTCAGCTGGATATCCAGGATGGCGCGCGCGTCATCATTCTTGTTGGCCCAGTTGAACCAGATGGGGATCGCAGCTTTACGCCAGGTTTCCAGATCTTCCTGGCTCAGGCGGGTAACCGTGTCGCCATCCGCCTTGAACTTCTCCATCGCCTCGATGTTGCGCGCCTGGATGGCCAGGTAGTGCTTCTGGGAGTAGATCCGAACCTCGTCCTCAACCAGCTGCTGAAGCTCAGGCGAGATAGAGTTCCAGGCACGCAGACTGACGGTCAGATCCATCAGGTCCACCGGCTGGTAGATAGACATCACGCCGGGAGGTCCAAAGATGATGTAGTCAGTAACCTGGGAGAAGCCCAGCTCGTAGTTGACCGCAGGACCTACAAAGTCCGCCGCGTCAATGGTGCCTTTTTCGAGAGCCGGGAAAATATCCGAGCCCGGCAGACTGACCGTGGACACGCCAAACTGCTGGAAAACCTCGGCAACCATGCCTCCGGGTACGCGGATCTTCATACCTTTCAGGTCGTCAAGACTGTTTACCGGCTGCTTGGAATGGATGATGTTGGCATCGTGCTGGATCGGGCCAACGTAGAACAGGCCGAACTTCTTGTAGATTTCCCGGGTCTTCTCGAGCATACCCATGGAGTAGAACATGGTGTCCCACTGATGGGGCTGATCCGGACCCGCTGGGTAGGAAGACAGGAACACAGAGGCAGGGATCTTGCCCGCCCAGTACAGGGTGAACGGGTTCATACCCTGCAGCACGCCGTTACGAACAGCGTCAAACAGCGCGTTGTTGTCGGCAGCAACCGCCTTGGCCGGGAAGCACTGGAACTTGAGCTCTCCGCCGGACTTGGCCTCAATACTCTTACACCACTCCTCGAAGAGCGTGTAGCCCACCGTACCCGCGTCCCAGGTCGACTGGATTTTCCACGTGGTAGCAGCTTGGACCTGACCTGCGCCCATGAGCATTGCGCCTGCCAGAGTGGCGCCCATGGCGATTGTCTTGAGGAAACTTCTGCGAGGTGGGGTCTCGCCAGTGTCACAGCTATTTCGGATGTTATTCTTCGAATTCATCGAAACGTCTCCGTTGGCTTTGTTTTTATCAGCGTCTATGGCAACGCCGGCGCAGGCCGACATTAGAATGATATTCGTAGCCAATCCGGGTTTAGTCCAGTTCGGTGAGCACTGGTCTGACCAGTTTTTGAAGTATTAAAAATGGACGAAATACTCTGAATCGGCCATATTTAACGGGCTCGGACGCACATCAGCTGAGAACGGAAACACCTACAATCAGAAGCATTCACTGGTCAGACCAGAGAGCATAAACAGGCCCCCAAATGGCAATCTCCCAGGAAATCTCATATCGGCTGGAACGCCTTATTCTCGACGGCGGGCTGGCTCCGGAGCAGAAGATACCGTCCGAGCGCCAACTGGCGACCCGGCTGGGTGTTTCCCGCGCAGTGATCCGGGAAGCCCTGCATGAGCTTCAGGGCCGCGGCGTTATTGAGACCCGCCACGGCAAGGGGTCGTTTGTGGCCAGCATGGTGCCCGGCGCGAGCGAGCTGGGAGAACAGAGTCCGCTGATGCATCTTTTCGAGGGACATCCCCGCACACTTTTCGACCTTCTGGAAGTACGCGAACAACTGGAAGGCCAGGCCGCCTATCTCGCTGCCCTGCGGGCAACCCGCCTCGACCGGCATCGCATCACGAAGGCGTTCCGGGCGCTTGAGGATACCGACCCGCTTCGTAACGCCCGTCTCGACCATGGTTTCCATCTTGCGATTGTCGAGGCATCCCATAATCCGGTACTGGTGCATGTGCTCAACAGCCTGAAAAACATGATGTTGTTGACCGTTCAGGCCTCGGTTGCCAACCTGAACCCGAGAGAAGAAATGCGGAAGAAAATCGTCCGCCAGCACCGGCAGCTGTATGAGGCCGTCATCGCTGGCAAGCCGGCCAACGCCCAGAAGGTGGCGATGGCCCACGTACGGTTTGTCAGTGAGGCCATGAGAGACATGGAGAAAGACGGAGGCAAACTGATCAGGCTGCCCATTGAACAGGACAAAGCGAATGATCATTTGCGGGCAGAAGCCTAGCATGGCAAAAAGCTTGCATTGAACAATCATTCGACCACAATGTCATGCAGCGAACGGCGGTGAAATTCGGTAAAACGCTCTCTTTAAGGGATTGATTTCCGTATCCACAGTCCGTAAAACATGCGCCTTTGAATTACAGCCCCAGGAGTCACCCATGGCGGACCAGTCGCCTTTGATCTGCAGGGACATTCACAAGACCTTTGACCAGCTTGAAGTGCTCAAAGGTATTTCACTGGAGACCCGCAAAGGCGACGTGGTTTCCCTGATCGGCAGCTCCGGCTCCGGCAAGAGCACCCTCCTGCGTTGTATAAACCTGCTGGAAACCCCCACTTCCGGCGACATTATCGTGCACGGCGACCCAATAAAGTTCACGACCAACCGCAGGGGCGAACGCATTCCCGCGGATAACAAGCAGGTTGAGCTGATCCGCGCCAAACTTTCCATGGTGTTCCAAAGCTTCAATCTCTGGTCTCACATGACGGTGCTGGAGAACATCGTTGAAGCGCCGATCCACGTGCTCAAGGTTCCCAAGAAGGAAGCCATCGAGCGCGCGGAAGCCTATCTGAACAAGGTGGGCATCTACGAGCGCAAGGACTACTACCCGGCCCAGATGTCCGGTGGCCAGCAGCAGCGGGCGGCTATTGCCCGGGCCCTGGCCATGGAACCGGAAGTCATGCTGTTTGACGAACCCACGTCGGCGCTGGACCCTGAGCTGGTGGGGGAAGTACTGAAGGTTATGCAAAGCCTGGCCGAGGAAGGCCGCACAATGATCGTGGTTACCCACGAAATGGCGTTCGCAAGGGATGTGTCGAGTCAGGTCCTGTTTTTGCATCAGGGCGTGATCGAGGAACAGGGTACCCCCGAAAAAGTGTTTGATCACCCGGATTCGGAACGCATGAAGCAGTTCCTGACTCCCAACTTCTGACACTCGGTGCTATCTTGAACCGGTGAAAAATAAAATGCTGGAACCAAAAACTTCCATCAAAAATAAAGCCCAAAAGGCAAACCACTGGAGAAGTGACACATGAAAAAAATGATTTTTGCAGCAAGCTGCGCCCTCGCCCTGATTGCTGGTGGCGCACAGGCCCAGGAACGGGATCTGCGTATCGCCTTCGACGTGCCCTACGAGCCGTTTGAGTACAAAGACGAAAATGGCGAACTGACCGGTTTCGAAGTGGAACTGGCCGAAGCCATGTGCGAAGAAATGAACGCCAACTGCGAATTCGTGATCCAGGCATGGGACGGCATGATCCCGGGCCTGCTGGCACGTAAATTCGATCTGATCATGTCGTCCATGTCCATCACGCCGGAGCGCGCAGAGCGGGTTCTGTTCTCCGAGCCGTATTACAACACCCCGGGTGGCTGGTTCGGCCCTGAGAGCTTCAACACCGACGTCACCGACATGGATGCGATGGAAGGCAAGACCGTCGGCGTTCAGCGCGGCACCACCATGGACACCTACGTCACCGAAAACATGGGTGGCATTGTCAACATCAAGCGTTACACCACCGCCGATGACATGGTTCTGGACCTCGAAGGCCAGCGTCTGGACGTTGTGTTCGTAGACTATCCGGTTGGCGAGCAGACCGTCCTCACCAAGGAAGGCTTCAAGGAAGTCGGTGAGCCGGTCAAGCTGGGTCAGGGCGTGGGTGTTGCCATGCGCCAGCGCGATACCGAGCTTGCCGAAGAAGTGAACGCTGCCCTTCGCACCCTGAAGGAAGATGGTACCTACGACACCATCATGCAGAAGTACTTCGCTTACGACATCAAGATGTAAATCTGCCGAGGGGTGGCCCGTTGGGGCCGCCCCTGCTTACCGGACTTTCCCATGCTTGATCTGAAAGGCTATGGCCCGGCCCTGATGGATGGGGCAATAGTCACCATTGAACTGGCCTTCCTGTCTCTTGCTCTCTCGGTTGCCCTGGGACTGATTGGCGCGTCTGCCAAACTGTCGCAAAGCCGGGTTGCCAAAGGTATCGCGACCACCTACACCACTCTGATTCGTGGCGTGCCCGATCTGGTCATGATGCTGTTGTTCTACTATGGCGGCCAGGTTGCAGTGAATATGCTCTCGGATTACATCTGGGAAACTTACGAGATCGACTTTTTCTTTCAGTTCGACCCGTTTATCTCCGGCGTTGTAACGATCGGGCTGATTTTCGGCGCCTATATGACCGAAACTTTCCGGGGCGCGTTCCTGGCTGTTGAAACCGGCCAGATTGAGGCTGCCCGGGCCTATGGTTTTACCCGTTTTCATACCTTCCGCAGAATCATGCTGCCGCAGATGCTGCGCCATGCCCTGCCCGGTCTGGGCAACAACTGGCAGGTTCTGCTGAAGACCACCGCCCTGGTTTCGATCATTGGCCTGACCGACATGGTTCGTGTGGCGGAGGAAGCCGCCAAGGCGGAGCGCATGCCGTTCCACTTTTTCATTCCGGTGGCATTTGTCTATCTGGCCCTTACGGCGGGGTCTGAGCTGTTCATCAAGTGGCTCGATAAACGGGCCAATGTCGGCGTGGTTCAGGGGGGTTAACGGATGCCTGATTTCATTGCCGAGTGGCTGAACCAGAACGAAATCTTTACTGCCATGACCATCATGGAATACTGGGATGGCATGGTGACCACCGTGCATCTGGTGTTTCTGTCCCTGGTTATCGGTTTGCTGGTGGCGGTTCCGCTGGCCATCCTCCGGACGGTTCGCAACCCCTTCGTCTCCGGCCCGGTGTGGCTTTACACCTATCTGTTCCGCGGCACACCATTGCTGATCCAGCTTTACATCATCTATTACGGGCTGGCCCAGATTGAGGGCATCCAGGAGACCTTCTGGTGGGAGATTTTCCGGGAGCCTTTCTACCCGGCACTGCTGGCTTTCACACTGAACACGGCGGCCTATACCACGGAGATTATCCGCGGTGCGATCATATCTACACCCAACGGTGAAATTGAAGCAGCCAAAGCCTATGGCATGAACTGGTTTATGCGGATGCGGCGGATTGTGCTGCCAAGTGCAGCGCGGCGGGCGGTGCAGGCCTACTCCAACGAGGTGATCTTCATGCTGCACGCCAGTGCGATTGCGAGTGTAGTAACCATTGTGGATCTGACGGGAGCAGCCCGTAATATTTACTCCCGGTTTTATGCGCCGTTTGATGCGTTTATCTTTGTGGCACTTTGCTATATGGCGCTCACGTTTATACTGGTTTTTGCTTTCCGCAAACTCGAAACTCATCTTCTGAAGCATCAGCGGCCGGTGAACGGCTGAGCCCGCGGAACATCATACTTCAGTGCCCGGGCAGGCAGGGTATTGCCTCCCGGGAAACGCTACGAGCACATCCATGTGCGCTTGACTGAAGCCATCCATGGCTTCAGACATTCCCGGGAGGCAATACCCTGCCCGCCCCCAAACCTGGTTCGGGGCTTCTATGTCGGCAAAACAAGATCTGTTCGGAACGAATTGTGACTGGCTTTCCCACGCCCTGGACAACCCAGCCGCATCACTCCCAGAAATCAAGACCTTTCTCCCCGACGGTACCCGAATCAGCCGCAAGGCCGTGGGTGTTCTGGACATTGTTCCCCCGGCTGGCCGAAGCAACCCGAATGCCGAGGCCATCATCGTTTCCGCAGGTGTTCACGGGAACGAAACAGCGCCCATTGAGGTTCTTAACGGACTGGTTTCCGAACTGATTGAGGGCGAATGGGAGCTGGCTTGCCCGGTCTTGCTGATTCTGGGTAATCCCCCCGCGATGGTCGCAGGGAAGCGCTTTCTGGAAGTGAACCTCAATCGGCTGTTCGATGGCGCGCATAGTCGGAACGAGTATGAGGGGCTGGCCGAGGCTGCGCGGGCGCAGGAGCTTGAGGAGGCTTGCCGGCAGTTTGCCATGGCCAATCCCCAGGCGCTCTATCACTACGACCTGCACACGGCCATTCGGCCGTCACACCGGGAGCGGTTTGCACTGTATCCGTTTGTTGAGGGCCGGACGGTTCCGGTCGACCAGCGTGATTTTCTGCTGGAGGCGGAGGTGGAGACGCTTCTGCTGCAGCACAAGGCGGGCACCACGTTTTCGTCGTTTTCCTCGTCGCTGTTGAAGGCCGAGAGTTTTACCATGGAGTTGGGTAAGGTTCGGCCGTTTGGTCAGAATGATCTGGGGCGCTTTTCCGGCATCCAGGATGCCTTGCGACGGCGGTTCCGGGGGCTACCCTCACCTGCGCCGCAGCCGCCGTTTGATCACCTGACGGTGTTCGAGGTGGTGCATGAGATTCTGAACACCGGGAAGAACTTCCGGTTCCACATTCCGGACGATGTCGCCAATTTCACCGAGTATCAGCCCGGCACAGTCATCTGGGAGGACGACGAGACCAGTTACCGGGTGGGGCATTCACCAGAGGCGATTGTGTTCCCCAATCCGGAGGTTCCGGTGGGCCATCGAGTCGGGCTGATGATCCGGCCAGAAACGGGGTCAGATGAAAGTTTCATCTGACCCTCGTTCCGGCTGATCAGGCCGGGGCGTTTTCGGGTTCCGGCACGCTGGCTTTGATCAACTGGGTGCAGACAGCCGGGATGACCAGCAGCGTGAGCACCGTTGAGGCCAGCAGGCCGGAGATGATGGCCCAGGCCATGGGTGGCCAGAGCGTGGAGCTTGAGAACGCCAATGGCAGCAGGCCGGCCACGGTGGTTGCTGTGGTCAGCAGGATCGGGCGGGTGCGCTGCTCTACCGCGTTGCGCATGGCGTCGCGGATGTCTCTTCCTTTCTCCAGTTCCCGATCCATCACGTCCAGCAGAACGATGGCGTTGTTCACCACGATTCCCACGAGGGCGATCACGCCAAGCAGAGACTGGAAACCGAAGGGTGAGCCGGACAGCACCAATCCGGGGAAAATACCGACGGTAGCCAGCGGCACCGTCAGAAGGATAATGCCGACCCGGCGGAAGGAGTTGAACTGCAGCAGCAGGAAGAACAGCAGCAAAAGCATCCCGATGGGGGCTGCGGTGAGCAATGCGGTATTGGCTTCACCGGAGCCCTCAGCATCGCCGCCCATGGCCATGCGGGTACCCGGCGGTAACGGGTTTCTCTCAAGCCCTGCGTAAAGGCCGTCCAGAGCCTGGCTGAAGCTGTAACCGGTTTCGAGATTAGCCGTGACGGTGTTCATTCTTACGCCATCACGCAGGTATCGAGCCGCCGGTTCCCAGGTGGTATCCACTGTCGCTACTGCTGAGAGCGGTACGGCGTCCCCCCGGTCGTTGTAGATATTCACTGACAGCAACCGTGAAAGCGACAGGGCCGCGCCCTCGCGGGAACGCAGCACCAAGGGGATGGGATCCTCTTCCTGGCGATAGCGCTCAGCCACCACACCAAAGCTCTGGCCATAGAGGCTCTGGGCCACATCGGCCCGGGTCAGGCCGTAGCGGGCCGCCGTGGCATCGTCGACGTTGATGGCAATACTCGGAACGCCAATATCCAGGTCATGGCGGACATCAACCGTGCCCTCAACGCCTCTCAGAATGCTGAAGATCCGCTCCACCGCTTCGATCCGGGCACCATCATTGGCATGGTAGACACGGATTTCCACCGGCGCAGCCCTGGGCGGCCCCTGCCCGAGGATACCCACGGTCACATCCAGTTCCGGCATCTGGTCTTTCACGTGCGCGCGAATCCAGCGGATCATGCCGGTAGTGTCTTCCAGTGTGGGTGTGGTAACCACCAGCCGTGCCCGGTTCGGTGCCTGGGGGGCGCGCTGCAGGTTGTAATAAAATGAAGGTCCGGTGAAGCCTACGAACCGGTGGACCTTCAGGGCGTCCGGCTGTGAACGGATAATTCGCTCCAGACTTTCCGTGGCCTCAGCCGTGCGGGCCTGGTCGGTGCCTTCGGGCATGTAGACTTCGACAATCACCCTCGGGCGATCGGCATTCGGAAAGAACTGCTGGGCCATGAAGGGGGTCATCGCAAGGCTGATGCCCACAAGTATGGCGCCGGCGGTAATCAGCCGTCCGGGGTAACGGGATACCAGGCCACCCAGAAAACGGGCTACTCCGATCAATCGGTCCTGGCCCGCCTTGCGGCGGGGCTTCAGGAATCTGGCCGCCAGCAAGGGAACGGCGGAGATAGCCAACAGATAGCTGACGGACAGTGTCAGCATGATCATAACCGGCACGCCACGGGTGAAATCCGCAGCACCGCCCTTGGCCAGAAGCAGGGGTGCGAAGGCCGCCAGTGTCGTTCCCGTTGAGGCACCCAGCGGGCCGGCCAGCTCGCTGACGGCCTGGCGCAGGGCATCCAGCCGCCGCATGCCCTCATCCAGGTGCCCCTGGATGTTTTCGACGATCACGATGGCGTTGTCGATCAGGATGCCCAATGAGATCACCATGCCAATGACGGCGATCTGATGCAGCACGCCCCCACCGAGGTCATAGAGCCCGACACTGATCAGGGCAACCATGGGCAGAATGGACGCGACCAGCAGCCCCATACGAATGCCCATGCCGGTAAAGACCACCGCCACGATGATCAGCACTGAAAGCACCAGGCTCCAGGCCAGGTTATCGAGCCGTTCCTGCACCTTGTCCGGCTGGAAGAACATCTCCCGGATCTCGTAGGGTTCAAAGTCTCCGCGAATCTGCTCCATGCGTTCGCGCACCCGCTGACCAAAGCGGATCGCATCGGTGGTGCCCTCTTCCATAATGATGGAGACCAGCACCACCCGTTCGCCGTCGTACCAGGTTTCCGGCTGTCTGGGTTCTACTGGTCCACGCCAGACATCCGCTGCCGCGGCCAGGGGCACCTGTGAGCCATCCGGAAGTTCAATGGGCGTGGCGCGGATGGCGTCAATATCGGCAAACTCGCTGTTGGGAAGGACCGACAGGCGGCGGCCATTGACCACCACGAAGCCGCCGGGAATGGTCTGGTTTCGCCGCGCCAGCGTGTCCAGCACCCGCGCCGGTGAGATACCAAGCCGGAAGAGCGCGGCATCGTCCAGTGCCAGGGTAATCTGCTCGTCTGCATCGCCTTCCAGCTCAATCCGGGAAACCCCCGGCAAATCCGAGAGGTTCTGCTTCAACCGTTCAGCAACGTCGGATAGTTCCGTTACCGAGGGCGAGCCACCTACGGCCATGACGATGGCAGGAATATCGATTAGACGGTCATCAAGTACCATCCGGCCCACATCGTCCGGGAAGTCCTGCTTCGCGCGCTCCATGGCCTGGCGCACTCGGTCCCAGGCGGGGTCGGTGTCGTAGATGTCGTCATTCAGGCGCAGGCGCACGATGGCAACGCCGGTACGGGCGGTGGACTGGGTATAATCCACCTCCTCCACCTGCCGAAGTTCATCCACCAGGGGCCTGAGTACGAGCCGTTCAACGGCCTCGGCGCTGGCACCCGGATAGTTGATGCTGATCAGGCCGGCCCGGTAGGGAAACGACGGGTCTTCCTGGCGTGGCATGGTGCTGTAAGCCGCGATACCCAACAGGCAGAGCATGGTCACCACCATGCCCAGCAGACGCTGGCAGTTCAGAAGCCGGCGGGTCATCAGCGCACCTCCACGGCATCACCGTCCGCCAGCCGTGTCATGCCGGCATAAACCACCAGGTCACCCGGGGACAAATCGCCAGAGGTAACCACCACCCGCTCGCCCACGACCCGGTCGACTTCCACCGCAACACGGGAGGCCACATTATCCCGGACCCGGAACACACTGACGCCCTCGGCGTTGCGGATCACCGACAGCAGGGGCACTGTGATGGCAGATTCCCGAACAGGCGTGATGCCCACTTCTACCGGCTGGCCGGGCTCCAGGGTGTTTACCGGCAGGCTCACCAGAACCGGATGCAGCTCGCCGCGAATGGCGCTGGCCTGGGCAATCTCGACCACCGAACCGGATTGTGGCGGGCGGCTGCGGTCCTGGACGGACCAGACAGGCAAGGTTTGCTCCAGCTCGACATGATCCAGCAGATACGCCGGTACCCGCACCTCTACCTCACGGCCCTCGGGCGAGGAAAGCCGCATCACCGGCTGTCCGGCCGCCACGAATTCGTCCCGCTCCACCAGCAGGGCTTCAACCCGTCCGGAAAAGGGCGCCCGAAGTGTACTTTCCTCGAGCAGCTGGGTTGCCTCCGCCAGGGACGCCCGCGCCGTTGCGACGCTCGCCTCCAGGGAGTCCCGCCGAGCTGCGAGCTGCTCCAGCGTCTGTTCGGACACCACACCGCGCTCGTGCAATCGGCTGGAGCGCTCCCACTCCCGCTGAGCCTGCTGATACTGGGTTCTCAACTCTTCCAGGCGGGCCCTGGCAGAATCCCGGGCCGGCTCCAGGCCAGGATTGTAGACCCGGGCGAGCAGATCACCGGCCTGCACCTTCTGACCGAGCTCCACCGCCTGCTCCTTGAGGGTGCCACTGACCTGGAAGGTCAGTGTCGCTCGCTGGGTAGCACGAACAATTCCGGAAAACCGCAGCGGCATATCCTGGCTCTCGCCGCCGGAAACTTCAGACACACGCACTGAAACCTTCTGCTGCCCGGACTCCGGGGCTACGTCACTGGCTTTACAGCCCGACAGAAACAGTGAAAAAACCGCAAGAGAAACGATGGCAACGGGGATTCGAAGTGGTGTCATGACTCTTCCTTTCATCCTTGCTTGTGTAGTTGGCGGGGTCCTGTCCCTGGAGAAACCCGATGATTGATTTAGACATCATGTCATTCTTTGACATTTTGTCAATAATCGGGTTTGATTCGATTTCAGGTATCCTATGCGTGCTGTTGCCAACTTACCGGATGATTGAATGAGCGAACCGCTGAAAACCCGTCGCGAGCGTGAGAAACAGGCCCGTTACGACACCATCCTGGACGCCGCCGAACTGGTGTTCTCGGAAAAGGGCTACGAACGCACGTCCATGGACGACATCGCCCGTACCGCCAGCCTTAGCCGGGCCTTGCTGTACGTGTACTTCAAGGACAAGGCTGCGATACAGAGGGGCATTATGCTCAGGGCGGGCCATAGCCTGTTCCGTCGATTTGAAGAGGCAAGACAGACCGCGGATAACGGGCTGAGCCAGATCCGGGCGATGGGAGAATCCTATTATCGCTTCTATCTGGAGGAACCGGATTACTTCTCGGCTTTGACCAAGGCGTCCACCGCCATGGCAGAGGCAGACGAAAGTCAGGCAGAGGAAATGTTGTGCTCCAAATCAGACCTGATGGAGCTGATGGTGGGGGCCATCGAACTGGGGCTACGGGACGGCACCATGAACCGCGACCGGATCAACGACCCCGTTCAGACCGCACTGTACCTGCGCGGGGCCCTGCACGGGGTGATCCTGCTCTGCCAGTCGGAAATGGGCGAGGGTAACCCGGCGTTTCCGGCCGAGCAGCTGATCCGGCACACCATGGATATGCTGACGTCGTCGATTTCTGCCTGACAACTCGCAGCCCGGCAGGCTGCTAGAGCTGGAAATCGTAGATGGAGCCCAGGCCCATGATCCCGGTGAGTTCGTCCAGGGCTTTGCGAACCTCCTCCAGCAACATCGGATCGCCAAGCTCGTTCTGGCTGAGTTCATCCCGGTAATGGGCTTCCACCCAGGTGGTCAGGCGCTCATAGAGTTCATCGGTGAGCAACACACCCCGGTTGATGGCTTTCAGCTCATCGTCGTTGAGCACCACCCTCAACCGCAGACAGGCCGGGCCACCGCCATTGCGCATAGACTGCTTGACGTCGAACACTTCCACCGCGGTGATCGGCCCGCCGGACTTCACCAGGCCATCCAGATAACGGCTGACCGAAGCCACTTCTCGGCACTCGCCGGGCACCGCCAGCAGCATGCCGTCGGGTGTGTTCAGCAACTGACTGTTGAACAGGTAGGAGGCCACGGCATCTTCCAGCGGCACATCGGCACTGCTGACCCGGACCGCTTCCAGCTCGGCACCGGTGAGCCGCTCCCTGATGTCCGCCAGCACCTGCGCTTCGTTAAGAAACGCCATTTCATGGTAGAAAAGCGTATTACCGTTGCCCACCGCTATCACGTCGTTGTGGAAAACGCCGCCATCAATGGCGTCCGGATTCTGTTGGGCAAACACCGCATTCTGGTCCCTGAGACCATGCAGCCGTGCCACCGCCTGGGATGCCTCAAGCGTTTGCCGTGCCGGGTATTTCTTCGGAGCCGGAGCCTGCTCGTTGAACGCCATCTGGCCATACACAAACAGTTCCACGCCGGGCTCACCGTAACCGGCACACAACCGGGTGTGGTTGGCCGCGCCCTCATCGCCAAAGTGGCTCACTGATGGCAGCGCCGGATGGTGCGCAAAATAGCTCTCGTCGGCAAAAATGGATTTCAGAGCCCGTCCGGTCACCGCATGCTCAATGGAACGGTGGAACTTGGCGCTCAGGTTGGCCGGAGTGAAATGCACGCGATGGTCAGAGGTATCGGCACTCGGCGATACCGTGGCCGCATTGGCCGTCCACATCGGCGACGCAGAAGAGACTGCCGCCAGGATCGATGGACTGGATTTGGCCGCCTGCTCGAGAACGCGAGCGTCCGGACCTTCGAACCCCAGGGCCCGAAGTGTCGGAATATGCGGCCGCTCATGGGGAGGCAGAACGCCCTGCACATAGCCCCGGTCCGCAAGGCGCTTCATTTTGGCCAGGCCCTGCAGTGCCGCCTCTTTCGGATTCGAGACGGAACTGACATTGGATTTGGAGGCTACATTGCCCCAGGACAGTCCCGCGTAATTGTGGGTGGGACCGACCAGACCATCGAAGTTTGCTTCAACCGCGTGTTTCACCATGGCACTGGGTTCCGTTAATCGAAATTGAGGCCGGGTGCCAGAGACTCTGGCATCTCACTCTTGCCGGCCTCCAGAGAAGCCATGGGCCAGGCACAGTAGTCGGCAGCGTAGTAGGCGCTCGGGCGATGATTGCCACTGGCGCCAACACCACCAAAGGGCGCCGCGCTGCTGGCGCCGGTCAGCGGCCGGTTCCAGTTCACGATACCGGCGCGCACTTCTTCCACCAGCCGTTCATAGAGTTTCCGGTCGTCCGTCAGGATGCCCGCTGACAGCCCGTAGTGAGTATCGTTCGCCAGTGCCAGTGCATCATCAAAGCTCTTGTAGCGATACACCTTCAGCAAGGGGCCAAAGAACTCTTCATCGGTCACGTCCAGACCTGTGGCATCCACGATAGCAGGCGACAGCAGGCCGGTTCCGGACTTCAGGGACTTCATCTCCAGCAGGGATTTGCCGCCCTTCTCAAGCAGGCTGGCCTGGGCCGCCAGGAGTTTTTCGGCGGCCTCCGCGGAAATCACGGAGCCCATAAACGGCTGCGGATCGGCATCGAACTCGCCGACCTTGATTCGGGCGGAGACTTCCACCAGCCGGTCGATGAACGCGTCACCTTTCTTGCCCTTGGGTACCAGCAGGCGACGTGCACAGGTACAGCGCTGACCGGCCGACAGGAAGGCCGACTGCAGGGCATGGTGCACTGCACCATCCACATCAGCCACATCCTGAACGATCAGCGGGTTGTTGCCGCCCATCTCCAGGGCCAGGATTTTCTCAGGCTGGCCACCGAACTGTTTGTGCAACAGATGACCCACGGTAGAACTGCCGGTAAAGAACAGGCCGTCAATCAACGGGTGGCCGGCCAGGGATTTGCCCGTGGCAGAAGCGCCCTGGACGAGGTTGATCACTCCATCGGGAATGCCGGCCTTCTCCCAGAGTTTTACCGTCAGCTCGGCGACCCCCGGGGTCAGCTCACTCGGTTTGAACACCACCGTGTTACCGGCGAGCAAAGCCGGCACTATGTGGCCATTCGGCAAATGCCCTGGAAAGTTGTAGGGGCCGAAAACCGCAACGACCCCGTGGGGCCGGTGCCTGAGCACGGCGTGACCACCGGCAACATCGGATTCAGATGTCCCGGTACGGTCGTTGTAGGCTTTCACGGAAATGCCGATCTTGCCGATCATCGCCGCCACTTCCGTGCGGGATTCCCACAGCGGCTTGCCGGTCTCCAGGCCAATCTGGTGTGCCAGCTCTTCCTTGTGAGCCTCAAGCAGTTCACCAAAGGCTTCAACAACGGCCTGGCGTTCGGCAAAGCTCTTGCGCTGCCACTTCACAAAGGCATTGCGGGCTTCACGAACGGCCGCATCCACATCCTCCAGATTGGCGCTTTCGCCATCCCAGAGTGTTTCACCGGTCACCGGCTGGACAGATTCGAATACCGGCCCGTGGCCCGGTAGCCAGAGCCCGTCGATAAACAGTTCACCCGTCAGCTTTGCCATTTCGATGCACCTCCCGGTACTGAGCTTCTATAACTATGTTTGGTCAGCAGCCCCGAGTCTTTCAAGGGGGCCAGGCGAACCGGATCGCCAGATTCAATCTGCAAGGCTTCGGCAACTTCAGGTGGCAGGCTGACGGTATCCGGTCCGATACAATCTATCGGCACGGTAGTCACCCGGAAATCCCGGAATGAGCGGTTCGAAACCATGACCCGCTCCTCAGATGGAACGTCCAGGTTGACCGGTTTGCGAGTGACCATGGCGTGCCGGTTCATGCCTTCGCGAACCGTCCGGACATTGTGAACGAAGGCTTCAACCACGGGCCCGCCATCAAATATGTCTACCAGTCCGTTGAAGTTGAACCCCTCGGACTGAAGCATCCGGAGTGCCGGAGCGGTGTTGTCATGGACCCGGCCGATCACGGCACGTGCGGAATCCGGCAACATGGACAGGTATATCGGATACTTGGGCATCAACTCGGCAATAAACGACTTGTTGCCCAGCCCCGAGAGCATGTCCGCTTCGCTGAACTCCATGTCGAAGAATTTGGTTCCCAGCGCGTCCCACAGAGGGCTCCGGCCGTTGGCATCCGACACGCCCCGCATTTCCGCGAAGATTTTTTCCGAGAAGTGTTTGCGGAATTCATCCAGGTACATGAACCGGCAGCGGGAAAGCAGCAGGCCGCTGCCTCCGCCTTTGTACTCATCTGAGAGCAGCAGGGAGCAGATTTCGCTGGTATCGGTCATGTCGTTTGACAGATGCAGCGTTGGAGTCCGCACGTGCACACCCAGCTCTTTCGAGGCATTGACGGTGACGCTCAGACGGTAATTGTAGAAAACTTCATCCAGACCAACGCGAGCCTGGATACCGCTGATACCGACCGTTTTCTTGCGTTCGGTATCCTCCAGAGCGAAGAGATAGAGCCCTGCTTCCGGTGCAATGCGCTGGTTGAAGGTTTCACGGGCGTGATTGATCTTCTTCTGCAGCAGCTCGCGATCCGCCGGCAGGGTGGTCAGCCCCTTCCCGGCGCTTTGGGCCATGGCATACAGGTCGTCCAGATCGTTTTCCTGCAACGGGCGAATTACCAGCATGGTGTCGCCTCCGTGATCCCGGCGGATTGATACGTAACTGCGTCCTCGGTGCCCGAATAGGTCATAGCGGCGCGATCCTTACCCGGTCACCCGCGGTCCGGTTCAGCGTATGCCAGGTCGAGACCGGCACCTTGAGTTTGTCGTCCAGTGTTTCGGCGACCGGTGTCAGGGTGCAGCGAAACTGTTCACCCTCGCCGGCGGCAATGAGACAGGTTTCGCCGGTGTCCTCGTTGGTCCCATGAAGTTCCTTCGGGTGACTGGTCACGAGGGTTTTCAGGCTGTCGGTACGAGCTTCAAGAACCGGACCGGCATCAAAAATGTCCAGATAGTTTCCCGGCTGGAACCCTTCCCGCTGGAGCAACTCAAAGTTGGGTACAGTAATCTGGTGCGGCTGACCCATCGCCTTCTGGGCCGATTCACTCAGCAGCGTCACGTAAATGGGATTGGGCGGCATGAGCTCTGCGATGAAGGTTTTACTGAGCTGCCCGGAGTACTGGTCCGCCGTTTCAAAATCCATATTAAAGAAATGCCGGCCAAGGCTGTCCCAGAAGGGCACGCTCCCGTCGTCCAGCTGAACGCCCTGGATTTCCACGGCCATACGCTGGGCAAACCATTCACGGTGATCAGCAATAAACAGAATCCGGGCCCGCGACAGCAACTCGAACGCATCCGTGCCCTGCAGCCCCGGGCGGATCGAGAAAGAGCACAGCAGCGATACATCGGTCAGCGAGTGGGAGGGGTACAACACCTCCACACGGCGGGACACTCCCAGTTCATGGGAGGCATGGATCAGGGCATCCCGCCGGTAACTGTAAAAAGGCTGGCCATTGCCGGCATGGGCATCGATACCGGCCGTGCCGGCGATGTCTCCGGTCTCAGTGTCCTCAAGCACGAACAGGAACCTGGGAGGGTCATCCTCTGCGCTGATCCGGCCGGCAAACGACGCCAGGGACTGCTCGATCTTGTAGGCCAGGGCGTCGCCCTGTTTGGGCAGGGTGGAAGAAAGGCGGGCACACTGGGTGCCCGCAATGGCGAGAATCTGGTCCAGATCATCCGGCTCAGCCGGACGTACCAGCCACATAAGATCTCCTTAGGCCGTCAGTTTTTTCACTGCCGCTTCGAAACGCTCGAGGGCTAATTCAATGTCCGGTTCCGGGATAATCAGGGATGGCGCCAAACGAATCACGTTTGCGCCGGCCACCAGAACCATCACGCCCTCTTCCAGCCCGGCGTTCAGGAAGTCCTTGGCCTTGCCCTGCCATTTCTCGGTGAGCACGCAACCGAGCAGCAGGCCGGCACCGCGCACTTCGGTGAACACGCCGTAGCGTTCGCCAATATCCATCATGCCCTTGCGGAGCTTGTCGGAACGGGCTTTCACACCCTTGAGAATCTCCGGCTGGCTGACGGTATCCACTACCCGCTGCGCCACGGCGCAGGCCAGTGCGTTACCGCCGTAGGTACTACCGTGAGTACCGACGCCCAGGCTGGCTGCAACCTTGGCCGTGGTCAGCATGGCTGCGACCGGAAAACCGCCGCCAAGCCCCTTGGCACTGGAGAGAATATCCGGCACCACGCCATACATCTGATAGGCGTAGAAGTGGCCACTTCGGCCAACGCCGGACTGAACCTCATCAAACACCAGCAATGCGTCATTTTCGTCGCACAAATCTCGCAGCCCCTGAAGGAATGCCTGGTCGCCGGGCATAACACCACCCTCACCCTGAATGGGCTCAACCACGATGGCACAGGTTTTCTCCTTCGAGATCAGTTTCTTCACGGATTCCAGATCGTTGAACTCGGCATGGTGAATGCCGCCGGGTGCCGGCTCGAAACCTTCCAGGTACTTGGGTTGGCCGCCTACGCTCACGGTAAACAGGGTGCGCCCGTGAAACGAATTCTTGAACGAAATGATCTCGTTCTTCTCTTTACCGTGATGCTCCCAGGCGTACCGACGGGCCAGCTTGAACGCCGCTTCGTTGGCCTCGGCTCCGGAGTTGGCGAAGAACACGCGCTCGGCAAAGGTGAGGTCACACAGAGTTTTCGCCAGACGCAGGGCGGGTTCGTTAGTTATCACGTTGGACAGGTGCCAGATTTTCTCAGCCTGATCGTGCAACGCGCCCACCAGCCCCGGATGGGAATGGCCCAGGCAGGTCACTGCGATGCCGCCCTGGAGATCGATGAACTCGCGGCCTTCCTGATCCCAGATCCGGGAGCCCTCTCCTCGCACCGGAATGATGGAACCGGGAGCGTAGTTGGGCACCATGACTTCATCGAACAGTTCGCGGCTGACGGGTTCTTTATTCATAAATCTCTCTCGGGAAAGCGGCTAAGCAATTAAAAATAGTTGAGTGGCCGCACCAAACAAGTAAGTAGGTGTGCGGACTCTTGCACCATAATACGCCACTCACGGCATAAGAACATCCGGTTCCCCGATGGCAGGCAATTCGATCACCTGCTGCCGTTCGTGCCCGCCCTTTTTTCTGTCCATGAGGGCGCCGATCAGAAGTTTGTAGGAATCCAGGTCAAAGGTGACTGCCTGGCCACTGAGTGAGAGATCCGCCAGTTCCTCCTCTTCATGGAGGGTGGCTACATGCATCCAGTTATAAACCACCAGGATGTCCGTGCGCCCGGACCGCTCATCCCGCTCAACGATCCCGACCGGCCCTTTCCAGGGCCAGGTTTTCAGTCGCAGGCCGTGGAAGGCAATCTGCACCCTGAGGTTATAGCGCTCGACATTCTCGAGTTCCTCACAGGCGCCCTTGCAGCGCCCCAGTGCGCGCTGGAAACAAGGACCCTCGTGCTCCGGCTCCAGGCCGAGTAGCCGGTTGCACAATTCATTCTTGACCGCGATGCCGCTCAATGCCCGCTCGGCATCCCGCTTGCTGCGAAACAACCCGAAATAGTCCCCCAACCGGTGGGGCTCGATTTCACGAACCAGGCGCGCCTGGAGATACCCCGCCTCGTTTTTCGACAGCTCAATGCTCACCAGATTCTTGGCCGCCCGGGAGCGACGGTTGAACAGAGGCTTCAGGGTCTTGATCTGCTTGAGTTCCAGCAGGAGCGCGCCAAGCTCGCCGGCAGTTTCCGTCCACTCAACACGGCGCAGACTCTCGGACATTCTTACACCACGGGCAGAGTTATGATCGCCGGAAAAGTGCGAGGCCACCCGCTGGGCAATATTGGTGCTTTTGCCCACATATAGAAGTACATCGTTTTCGCCGTAAAACCGATATACCCCAGGGCCCCGGGGCAGGTCCTGAAGCGTATCCGACGGAAGGTGGGAAGGAATACTCGGCCGTTGCAGCAGCTCTCGGAGAGCCTTATCTAACTTCCCGTCGCCTTTTTCCGAACGTGCATGCTCAAAGAACGCAAGCATGGCGGACACATCGCCCATGGCCCGGTGGCGCTGAACCCGGGCAAGGCCATGGCGGGCAATCAGCGCGTCCATGTTATGCCGCCGGAATTCCGGATACAGCCGCCGGGAAAGCTTTACCGTACACAACACCTTCGCTGAGAACAGGCGCCCCAGTCTGCGGAATTCGGATTTGATAAAACCGTAATCAAAGCGGGCATTGTGAGCGACAAACACCTTGCCCTTGAGTTGCTCCTCCAGCTCATCCGCCACCTCTTCAAACAACGGGGCATCGGCGACCATTTCATTGGAAATGCCGGTAAAGTTCTCGATAAACGGGGATATCCGCGTTTCCGGATTCAGCAGCGTCTGCCACTCACCCACCACCTCGCCGGCCTGCCAGAACCGGATACCAATCTCGGTAATCCGGTCCCGGGCTGAATTACCGCCGGTGGTTTCAATATCAAGAAACGCGAACGTGGCTGACTCAATAACTGTACTTTCGGACGTCATGGAACAACTTTACGCCTCATTGGCAACTGCAGATGTCTGTATATGAACGAAAAGCTGTTATAGACATTCGTCTAATTTCTGCATGAATTTATTTAAATTGTCACGAATTCGTAACTACCTTGTTTTTGGGTCCAACAACAAAAATGTGTAGAGACAACAACGATGCAAAGCAACAAACTGAGATTGACAAATCGACGAAGAAATTTCTAACGGCGGTCGCGCCGGTAACTTTGCCAAAATCACAAAAGGCGACGCTGACACAGCCGACGGCCATTTTGGCATGGACGCAAATACCAGCCGTGTCGGTCTTTCTGTGGTTAATCCGGAAGGGGTCAAAGTTGTTGTCGAATTCGACTTCAGCAATAGCGCCAGCCTTGATCCGCGCCTGCGCCACGCTTATGGCGAATACAACAATGTCAGAATTGGTCGGTACTGGTCCAACTGTAACTCCTGGGTCGGCAACACTGCTAACGTGGACTTCGATGGCGTTCCGGGTACTGCTGGTGCACAAGACCGTACCGAGCAAATCACCTACATGAGCGGCCCGTTCTCCGTTTCACTGGAGAATGCTATCGACTACGGCGGAGTAGTAGGCGTAGCTCCGGTTCTTACACTTCAACCCGACGGAACGCAACAGCTAGAGCCAACACCGGGCCAAGATAGAGGCACCGTCGCCAGCTCTCCTGCACTGACTGCAAAGTTTGAAGATTCACAGGGTGGATTTTCTTACGCAGCAGCCGTCATGGCCAAGCAAACAGCTTACGACACAGGTTCGGCCGATGATTCAGCCATCGGTTTTGCCGGTTTCCTGGCTGGTAAAATTGCCATTACCGATATGATCTCAATCCAGGGTGCGATCAACTATGCAGATGGCGCCAATGCGTATGTATATCGCGCGGGTAGCAACTTTGCCGGAGCAGACGCAGCAACCACGACTGAGCAGAACACGTCCATGTATATCAACTATATGTGGAGCCCGGTTGATAAGGTTAGCATGGGCGTACAGTTCGAGAATCTGGAAACTGAAAGCCAAGGCGGAGCCGACGGCGACGCAAATCGTCTCATGTACGTAGCACAATACAGCTTCTAATCCTTCCGTTAGAAGTTAGTTAACTCAGCAGAAACCCCGGCTCCGGCCGGGGTTTTTGTTTGTGCGAAAAAGCGATCAGGAAAGAGCCAGAACGACAAAGGCCGGTGCGGCTTTTCAGAACTGTAGAGGGCCAGGGATGGCCCGAAACAAGCGCACAGGGATGTGCTTGTAGCGTGTTCTGAAAAGCCGCACCGGCCTTTGTCGCGCCACCCAACCCTCAGGGTGGGTGACAACTAGCTTCCTATCACAGCAGAAGGGAACGAATATCCCCAAGAAGCTGACTGAGCACCGTGGTAAACCGGGCGGCATCCGCCCCGTTTACTGCACGGTGATCGTAAGACAGCGACAACGGCAGCATTAACCGGGGCTGGAACTCCTTGCCATCCCAAACCGGCTTCATCGCCGCCTTGGAAACCCCAAGTATCGCCACCTCCGGCGTATTCACGATCGGCGTAAATGCCGTGCCGCCAATACCACCCAGACTGGTGATGGTAAAACAGGCACCCTGCATCTCTGCCGGCTTCAACTGCTTGTCCCGGGCTTTCTGGGCAAGCTCGGCGCTCTCGGCAGCAAGCTCCCACAAGCCCTTCTTGTCCACATCCTTGATAACCGGCACCATCAGCCCGTTGGGCGTATCCACCGCAATCCCGATGTGAATGTACTTCTTGCGAACCACCTCCTTGCGCTCCATGTCCAGGGACACGTTGAACTGGGGCAGTTCTGCCAGCGCCGTGGCACAGGCCTTCAGCAGGAACGGCAACGGCGTCATTTTCACGCCCTTCTTCTCGCCGGCTGCCTTCTGGGCCTTGCGGAAATCCTCCATGTCGGTGATGTCCGCATCCTCGAACTGGGTGACGTGAGGCACGTTCAGCCAGCTGCGCTGCATGTTGTTGGCCGTAGCGAACATCATCCGCGACATGGCCTCACGCTTCACTTCACCAAACTGGCTGAAGTCTGGCAGCTTGACCCCGGGGATACCGGAGCCGGTGGCAACACCGCTACCCTGCTGAGCCTGCTTCAGCTGGCTCTTCACATAGGCGTGGACATCGTCCTTGATAATCCGGCTCTTCGGGCCAGAGCCCTTGATGCGGGCCAGATCGGCACCCAGCTCACGGGCCAGCTTGCGAACAGCAGGGCCAGCATGGACCTTCGCGCCAGGCGTGGGCGGCTCATAGGTTGCACCCTGAGGTTCAGGGGCAGACTCTACTTGCTGCTTTGGCTTCTCTTCGGACTCGGGCTCCGACTTCGCTTCCTTCGCCGGTTCTTCAGACGCCGGCTCGGAGTCGTCTTCCGATTCGCCGCCCTCTTCCTGAACGGTCATCTCCAGCAGCTCATGGCCCTCGGAGAGCTTGTCACCCTCGGACACCAGGATCTTGCCCACTTTGCCCGAGTACGGCGAGGGAATCTCCATGGTGGCCTTGTCCGATTCCACGGTAACCAGCGGATCGTCAGCCTCGATGGTATCGCCTTCGGCGACATTGATTTCGATTACCGGAACATTGTCGAAGCCATCCAGCGCAGGAACCTTCACGGTCTCCTTGCGTGAGCCACCGGAAGCCTTCTTCGGCGCCGGCTTGCTCTCTTCGGATTTCTCCTGCTCCTTGGCTTCGCTCTTTTCCTCAGCTTTTCCTTCCGGCTCTTTCTTGGAATCGTCAGAGCCACCACCATCGGCACTGGCTTCCATCATCCCTACGACGTCGCCTTCCTTGACCTTGTCGCCCACCTTAACGGTGATCTTGGTAATCTTGCCGGCTCCGGGCGACGGCAGCTCCACGGAGGCCTTGTCTGACTCTACGGTCAGAATCGGATCTTCTGCTTCAACCGAATCCCCTGCGCTGACGGTGATTTCGATAACCTCGACCTCATCCGCACCGCCGAGATCCGGAACCTTGATTTCCTGTTCACTCATGGCGGTCTCCTTAGCTCAGCACCGGGTTCGTTTTGTTGCGATCGATTCCGTACTTGCGCATGGCTTCGAGAACCACATCGTTCTTCACCTCACCGTCCTTGGCCAGAGCTGACAGCGCCGTGACTGTTACGTAGTAACGGTCGACTTCAAAGAAGCTGCGCAGCTTTTCCCGGGTGTCGCTGCGGCCAAAGCCGTCGGTGCCCAGGGTCAGGAAGGTTTTCGGGATGAACGCCCGGAGCTGCTCGGAGTGCAGCTTGATGTAATCGGTGGAAGAAACCACTGGCCCGGTCTGCTTCTCCAGACACTGGGTAACATACGCCTTCTTCGGCTTGTCATCTGGGTGCAGGCGGTTCCAGCGCTCTACGTGCAGGCCCTCACGGGCGAGCTCGTTGAAGCTGGTAACACTCCACACATCGGAGGCAACACCCCAGTCGTCTTTCAGCATCTGGGCGGCAGCGCGCACCTCGTTGAGGATAGCGCCCGCACCAAGCAACTGAACCCGAGGCGTCTTCTTGTTGCCCTTGGTTTCAACAGACTCGAACTTGTACATGCCCTTGATAATGCCGTCTTCGCAATCCTTGGGCATGGCAGGCTGTTCGTAGTTCTCGTTTTCGATGGTCAGGTAGTAGAAGACGTTCTGGTTGTCCTCGAACATCTCCTTCATACCCTTGCGGAGCACGACCGCCATTTCATAACCATAAGCCGGATCGTAGGCTTTACAGTTCGGAATGGTGTTGGCCAGCACGTGACTGTGGCCGTCCTGGTGCTGCAGGCCTTCGCCGTTCAGGGTGGTCCGGCCGGCGGTACCGCCGATCAGGAAACCACGGGCCTGGATGTCACCGGATGCCCACGCCAGATCGCCAACCCGCTGGAAACCGAACATGGAATAGAAGATGTAGAACGGAATCAACGGGAAGTTGTTGGTGCTGTAGGAGGTCGCTGCCGCCATCCACGCTGCCATGGAGCCGTCTTCGTTGATGCCTTCCTCAAGAATCTGGCCTTTCTTGTCTTCCCGGTAGTACATGATCTGGTCACGGTCTTCCGGCACATACTTCTGGCCCTCGGCGGTGTAGATGCCGAGCTGACGGAACATGCCTTCCATACCGAAGGTACGGGCTTCGTCGGGCACGATGGGTACCACACGCTTGCCGATGCGCTTGTCCTTGGTCAGAGCTGTCAGGATACGGACGAAGGCCATGGTGGTGGAGATCTTCCGGTCGCCGGAGCCCTCCAGTACCGCTTTGAAGATGTCCAGATCAGGAATCTGCAGCGGCTGGCAATCCTTGCGGCGCTTGGGATAGAAACCACCCAATTCCTGCCGGCGCTTCTTCATGTAGACGATTTCCGGGCTATCCGGCGCTGGCCGGTAGTAGGGAACGTCCTTGAGCTCCTCATCCTTCAGCGGCACTGCAAAGCGGTCGCGGAACGATTTAAGCTGCTCGATATCGAGCTTCTTCAGAGAGTGAGCGGTATTCTGCGCCTCGCCGGCCTCACCAAAGCCATAGCCTTTGATGGTATGAGCCAGTATGACGGTCGGACGCCCACCGTTCTTATTGATGGCATGATGGAAGGCTGCATAGATCTTGTAAGGATCATGGCCACCCCGGTTGAGCTTGTTGATCTCCTCATCCGACAGGTCCTCAACGAGCTTGGCTGTTTCGGGGTACTTGCCGAAGAAATTCTTACGGGTATAGGCCGGGCCATTACTCTTGAAGTTCTGAAGGTCGCCGTCACAGACCTCGTCCATGACGCGCTGCATCTTCCCTTCTTTGTCCCTCTCGAACAGGGGATCCCAGTGGCGACCCCAAACGACCTTCAACACGTTCCAGCCGGCACCGCGGAAGACACCCTCAAGTTCCTGGATAATCTTGCCATTACCACGGACTGGGCCGTCCAGACGCTGAAGGTTGCAGTTAACCACAAAGATCAGGTTGCTGAGGTTTTCCCGGCCGGCCATGGAGATAGACCCCAGGGTTTCCGGCTCGTCACACTCGCCGTCACCGACAAAGCACCAGACCTTGCGATCGCCCATCTCGATGAGCTCCCGGCTGTCCAGGTACTTCATTACGTGGGCCTGATAAATGGCCTGAATCGGGCCCAGACCCATGGAAACCGTGGGGAACTGCCAGTAATCCGGCATCAACCAGGGGTGCGGGTAAGACGAAAGGCCGGTGCCATCTACCTCTTCGCGGTACTTGTCGAGATCTTTTTCATCGAACCGGCCTTCAAGATAGGAACGTGCATAGATGCCCGGAGATGAGTGCCCCTGGAAATAAACCAGATCGGATTCGCGCTTTTCGTCGCCACCATGGAAGAAGTAGTTAAAGCCAACATCGTAGAGGGTCGCAGCCGACGAGAACGAGGAGACATGGCCGCCAAGATCTCCGGGACGCTGGTTGGCGCGCATAACCATGGCCATGGCATTCCAGCGGATCAGGGAGCGAATACGGCGCTCCATGAAGAGGTCGCCGGGCATCGGCGCCTGCTGGGACACAGGAATACTGTTCCGGAATGGCGTGGTAATGGAATATGGCAGTTCGGTTCCGTCACGGCTCGCCCGTTCAGAGAGCCTCTCAAGAATGTATTTGGCCCGGTCTACGCCTTCGTTCTCGATCAGAGATTCCAGCGCGTCCAGCCATTCACTGGTTTCAATGGGATCATCGTCCTGGTACATCAAACCCTCCCCTTGGCATCAAAAAGTGCAGCGCCGCCACGATCAGCAGCCGGGCGCGTTGCGGTGTCGATAAGCTGCGATGAAATGCAGTGTTTTGTTGTGGGTATGTCAGCCTGACAGGTGTACCGGCTCCCAGTACACAGAACCTGTACAAAGCATAGAACAGCTTTCACACTTTTCCTGCCCGATCGCACCCGATTTACGGGCTTTTGGCCCCACGAATGATCGGTATGCCGATGAAGCGCGCGGATCAGCCAACCCATTTTGTCGTCTTTTTACTACATTTTTAACGCTAAATTCAATTTACACCCTATCCAAATCCATTTCAGGGGCGCTCTTTGCGGTTACTTACGGAAGAATGACCGTTTTTGGACCATCAGACAACCAGACTGCGACCAATGTCGTAGCATTCTTATCAACCGGAAAATTGATTACCACGCTAAACGATATCCTCGCCGCAATTCGCTACACATTCGCCGCCGTTAGCGATTTTTGTTGAATATTCTGAGCCTTCAACTCTTCTACCCATCTAATTTACCGGAACTTTTTAATTAGACCTGAAAATAATCCCCCGTTTATGTATACTCGCCTGCCTGATTTTTAACCACCGAAAAGTGGTCGGACCACTTTTTCCGTCATTGGCACCAACAGAGGGCGATCTATGAACTCCATCGTCACCTTTCCGAACCGGATTCCCACTACCGAGTTCGAGGAACGGCGTTTCAAGGTCTACACAGACCGCCAGCTCGACAAGATTGAAGTTATTCAGAATCTCCCTGAGGAGACGCTGTTTGAAATGAAGGTGGTAGCCAGCGTGCTACCGTTCCGGGTCAACGAATATGTGATCAATGAACTGATCAACTGGGACAAGGTTCCCAACGACCCGATCTATCAGCTTGTCTTCCCCCAGAAAGGCATGTTGAAAGAAGAGCATTACGAGCGCATGGCAACAATGCACCGGGAAGGTGCCGACAAAAAAGAGATCCAGGCGGTTGCCAAGGAAATCCGGGATGAACTGAACCCGCACCCGGCAGGCCAGATGGAAATGAACATGCCGGAGCTCGACGGTGAGGTGCTGGACGGCGTTCAGCACAAGTACCGCGAAACAGTGCTGTTTTTCCCGGCCCAGGGTCAGACCTGCCACTCTTACTGCACCTTCTGTTTCCGCTGGGCACAGTTTGTCGGTGACAAGGACCTGAAAATGGCCAGCACCGAAGCCGAGAAGCTCCACGGCTACCTGCAGGAGCACACCGAGGTAACCGACCTGTTGGTGACCGGTGGTGATCCAATGGTCATGAAAACCAAGAACCTGGTGCAGTATCTCGAGCCACTGCTGCAGCCCGAGTTCGACCACATCCAGACCATCCGCATCGGCACCAAGGCCCTCACCTTCTGGCCCTACCGCTTTGTGACCGACAAGGATGCGGATGAGCTGATCGATCTGTTCGCTCGTCTCGTGGACGCCGGCAAGCACGTGGCCATCATGGCCCACTACAACCACTGGCAGGAAATCACCACCGAGATCGCCGAAGAGGCCATCCGACGTATCCGCGCCACCGGCGCCGAGATCCGAGCCCAGGGCCCGCTGATCAAGCACGTCAACGACGATGCCGACGCCTGGGCAAAACTGTGGAAGAAGGAAGTGCAGCTGGGCATCATCCCCTACTACATGTTTGTAGAGCGGGACACCGGTGCCAAAAACTACTTTGAAGTACCTCTCGCCGAAGCCTTCCACATCTATCGGGAAGCCATGAAAAAGGTCAGCGGCCTGGCCCGGACCGCCCGCGGCCCCTCCATGAGCGCCGGCCCCGGCAAGGTGGAGATTCAGGGTATAACTGAAATCAACGGCGAGAAGGTGTTCGTCCTGCGCTTCCTGCAGGGTCGTAATCCGGACTGGGTTCAGCGCCCGTTCTTCGCCAAGTACAGCGAGACGGCCACCTGGCTACACGAGCTGGAACCGGCCTTTGGCGAAGAGAAGTTCTTCTTTGAAGATGAGTATGAAGCCATGAAGAGGGGCAACGGCTAAAGGCCGGCCCTGGCGTGATAAAAAGCGGCCCCAGTGACGGGGCCGCTTTGCTTTTCAGCGATTGGAACGACGCGCTTTCCAGTTGGGAATAACCCAAAAGACCAGGGCTCCGAACACAGCCCCGATAATGCCAATCAACGCTACCTGCAGACCACCATTACCCAGAACCCCATCCTGGACGTTCTCCATCGCCAGCAAGCCGGCAATGAGGATCCATGGAGTGAGAAGAATAAGGGCGCTCAAAGCCAGAAATCGCTGAATTCGACGATCATCTTTTCGACTACGCATAATGACCTCTCCCAATAAATGAGCCTATGAATACTGCATCTATTAGTCATTGGATCAGGTTCGTTATTTTTGCCTCACAAACTTGGGCACAAACCCCTCTGGCTTGTCCCTGAGCCACTCAACAAACGTCCGCAACTCCTCCAGCTGCAGCAGCTTTTCCCGGGTGTTGAAGTACAGACCCAGTTCGTATTCCGAGCGAGCTTTATGAATGGCGTTATGACACGGCCTGCACACCCACAGGGTTCGGGTGATCAGATCTTCTTTGGTGAACAGTTTCTGGAAGCGCTTCTTCCGATGCAGGTGCTTGGGGATAAGGTGGTGCCGGGTGAGCCTGGCAACCGGGCGTTCGCAGAGTTCGCAATTGTCTGGCTGGGGGGGGAGCTTGAGCATTGTGTTTGCTTGAACGAGGGCCGGATGAAGACATTCACCCGGCCCCGGATTCAACCTCGGGTTCTGATCTCCCCGAGCAACCTAATCAGTGCATCAGGGTATAGAGCTTTCGCCGATAGGTCCGCACATCCGGGTTATTGTTACCCAGCTTGTCGAACAGCTCGATCAGCGTTGTCTTGGCCACTTCGTCCTTGTATTTACTGTCCACCTGCATCAAACGGATCAGAAGATCCATGGCCTCGGCGTTGTTCTCCTGTAATACGTGGTGGAGCGCCAACTGATGCAGGGCGTTCGGGTCCTTGGGATCCTGCTCCAGCGCCATTTCGAGATCCTTGATCGGTGGCAGCTCGGCAGACTGCCGGAGAAACTTCAGGCGGGCCGCCAACTGCTTTGCCTGGTGCTGCATCTTCTCCTCCGGCGGAAGGCTTTCCAGTACCTGTTCAGCCGTCTCAAGATCACCCATCTCCGCTTTCAGCTGGGCAAGATCAATCAGTACCTTCAGGTTCTCGGGATCCTCCTGGTTCATCTGCGACAGGATGGCCAGCGCTCCCTCAACATCGCCCTCTTCCCAGATCCGATGGGCCTTGTCATACGGATCCTCCTTTGGCGCTTCAACATGCTTGTCCAGAACCTTGCGGATTTCGTTTTCCGGCAGCGCACCGTTAAATCCATCCACCGCCTGGCCGTTCTTGACCAGAATGACCGTTGGCAGACTGCGCACACCAAGGCTGGAGGTAAGCTGCTCCTGCTCGTCGGCGTTCACCTTGGCGAGCATGAACGCGCCCTGGTAATCCTCAGCGAGTTTTTCCAGCAAGGGCATCAACTGCTTGCACGGAGCGCACCACTCAGCCCAGACATCGACCAGAACGGGTGTGCTGGCAGAGGCTTCCATCACCTTCTGCTGAAAGTTTTCCATGGTAGCGTCAAAAATATACGGAGAGTTGCTCATGCAAGGCACCTGAAAAGTCGTATGAATCATCGGAAACTGCCAGAGACATGGGGCCAACTCCCGGAAATTCAAGCGCCAACAGCGCCAACCCAACTCCTTGAAATCACCGTATCTGCCGTTACATAGCTAATAAGCAACGCCCCGGGGCAATGACGCAGCAGCCCGTCCCGGGCAGATTCACAACCTTTCCGGATGGATACTCGCGGCATGAATGATGAGACGCAAAACGATTCACTAGAGGAATTCGAAGAGGACGTGACCGAATATATCGGCAAGGACGAGCACAGCAAGAGCCTTGCCCTGCCCCAGCAGGTGATGCCCCGGCGCATGTACGTGCTGCCGGTTTCGAACCGTCCGTTTTTCCCGGCCCAGGTGCAGCCTGTGGTGGTCAACCAGAATCCGTGGCAGGAAACCCTGAAGCGGGTCGGCGAAACCGACCACAAGGTCATGGGTATCTGTTTTGTGGAAGAAGAGGATGCGGAGGCAGGCGTACCTGCCAGCGAACAGCTGGAGACTATCGGCTGCGCCGTGCGCGTACATCATGCCCAGAATGAAAGCGGCAAGGTTCAGTTCATCGCCCAGGGGCTTCAACGCTTTAGGATTGTCCAGTGGTTGCGCCGCAAACCGCCGTACCTGGTTGAAGTGGAATATCCGGCAGAACCGGAAGAAGAGGCAGACGAACTCAAGGCCTACACCCTGGCCATTATTAGCGCGATCAAGGAGCTGCTGCGCACCAATCCGTTATACGGCGAGGAGGTAAAACAATACCTGTCCCGGTTCGGGCCGGATGACAGTTCTCCGCTTGCCGACTTTGGCGCCTCGATGACCAGCGCTCCGGGTAACGAATTGCAGGATGTGCTGGACACCGTTCCCCTGCTCCGCCGCATGGAAAAAGTCCTGCTCCTGATGCGCAAGGAACAGGAAGTCGCTCGGCTGCAGTCGGAAATCAGCGAAGAGGTTAACGCCAAGGTACAGAAGCACCAGCGCGAGTTCTTCCTGAAGGAACAGCTCAAGGTCATCCAGCGTGAGCTGGGCATGGCCAAGGACGACAAGACCGCAGACGTGGAGCGTTTCGAGCAGCGCATGGCAGAGCTGCAACCGCCCGAGGCTGTGCAGGAGCGTTTCCGGGATGAACTCGAAAAACTGCAGGTGCTGGAACAGGGCTCCCCGGAATATGGCGTTACCCGTAACTATCTGGACTGGCTGACCCAGGTTCCCTGGGGCGTTCACTCGGAAGATCACTTCGATCTGGCCGAAGCACGTCGGATACTCGACCGCGACCACGACGGCCTCGACGATGTGAAAGACCGAATCATCGAATTTCTGGCGGAAGGAACGTTCAAGGGCGAGGTCAGCGGTTCGATCCTCTTGCTGGTCGGCCCACCGGGCGTTGGCAAGACGTCCATAGGCCATTCCGTGGCGGACGCACTTGGCCGGAAATTCTACCGCTTCAGCGTGGGCGGCATGCGTGATGAAGCCGAAATCAAAGGCCACCGTCGCACCTACATCGGCGCCATGCCGGGCAAGTTTGTTCAGGCGCTGAAGGATTCCAAGGTTGCGAACCCGGTGATCATGCTGGATGAGATCGACAAGATCGGCGCCTCCTTCCAGGGTGACCCGGCATCCGCCCTGCTGGAAACGCTGGACCCGGAACAGAACCGGGACTTTCTTGATCACTATCTCGATGTTCGCATGGACCTCTCCAAGGTTCTGTTCATCTGCACGGCCAATCAGCTGGACACGATTCCGCGGCCGCTGCTGGACCGCATGGATGTCATTCGTCTGTCCGGCTATATCGCGGAAGAGAAACTGGCCATCGCCAAGCACTTCCTGCTTCCCAGACTGCTGAAGCGGGCTGGGCTGCTGAAAAAGCAGCTCAACATCACGGACGCAGCGATCAAGCAGGTTATTGAGGGCTATGCGCGAGAGGCCGGCGTGCGGAGCCTGGAAAAACTCCTGCACAAGATACTCCGCAAGGGGATCGTGAAGCTGCTGGAAAACCCGGACCAGCCGGTCAAGGTGGGCGTGTCGGATCTGCAGAGTTATCTGGGGCAGCCTTCGTTCAAGAAAGAGAAATCCCTGAAAGGCACCGGCGTTGTCACTGGCCTGGCCTGGACCGCCATGGGCGGAGCCACCCTGAGCATCGAGGCCTCCAGGATTCACAGCGCACAACGCGGCTTTAAACTGACGGGCCAGCTGGGTGATGTCATGAAAGAGTCCGCAGAAATCGCCTACAGCTATGTGTCCTCAAACCTCAAGCGCTTCAAAGGCGACCCGACGTTCTTCGACAAGTCCTTCGTGCACTTGCACGTGCCCGAAGGCGCCACGCCGAAGGATGGCCCCAGCGCCGGTGTCACGATGGCCACCGCCCTGCTGTCGATCGCACGCGGAGAGGCGCCACAACAAAACATCGCCATGACCGGAGAGCTCACCCTGACCGGACAGGTGCTGCCGGTAGGCGGCATTCGAGAGAAGGTCATTGCGGCGCGTCGGCAGAAAATCAGTAACCTGATCCTGCCGGAAGCCAATCGGGGGGATTATGAGGAGCTGCCGCAGTACCTGAAGGAAGGCCTGGCGGTGAACTTTGCCAAGCATTACAGCGATGTTTTCCAGGTGTGCTTCGCCAATAAGCCGAGGAAAGGGTCTTCGGTGCACTAATGGCAGGAGAAAGCCTGGCTCATTGAGGTCAGGCTTTCTCCTTCCACCCGTCATCCTTCAGAACCGACCCAACGGTTAGCACCGGTGATGCATCAATATCATCCGCATCCATCATGTTGGCCACCCGCTGAAGCGAAGCCAGGATCATCGTTTGCTCCCATTCTGCCAGGCTCTGGAATTTCTGAATGAAATCCTCCTGCAACGGATTGGGCGCCCGGGCCAGAAGATCTGCACCTTCCTCGGTCAGGTGCGCGTGAACCTTACGTTTGTCCTGGGTGCTGCGTACCCGATAAACCAGTTTCCGATGCTCGAGGCGATCCAGGATGGTGGTTACCGTCGCCTGGCTGAGACTGACCTTTTCCGCAATGGTGCCGATAGTCACCTCGCCCAGATCCCGAATCGTTCTCATGATCAGCAGCTGGGGCCCCGTGAGCCCGGCATGCTTGCTGAGACGCTTCGAATGAAGGTCCGTCGCCCGGATAACCCGCCTGAGAGCTACCAGTACATCTTCATAACTGTTCACAGCAATACTCCGATTCGGTCATGGGAATTTCTTTATACCCCTAACTATTAGAGGTCTTTGCACCCATGATTGCAAGTCAGGGAGATTCCCGGCATTTCTTCGGCCTTCCACTATGCTAAGGTTTCCCACTTGTTCCACTTACGACAGACGGACGGAATGCGCCCGATGATCAAGTATTTCCTGCCTTTTCTTTTGATGACGACGTTCGCCGGTACCCTCTTCGCCCAGGATAAACTGGGGCCAGAGGGAGAACTCACCTCAGAAGACCTGAGAGAGAGCATCAAGACGCTGGAAAAGCCGATGTATACCCCTTTCATCGAGCTTTACCTGTTAGAAGAGAGCAAAGCGTTGCGCAAAGAAATGCAGAACACCCGCGCAGAACTGATCGAAAAGGTGGTAGACAAGGAACTGTCCGTTGCCGACAAAACCATGTCCTATGCCACCGATACCGTTACCTACTTCTTTTACTTGATCGCCGGCGCCACCTCCATTCTCGTGGTGATCGGCTGGAACTCCATCCGGGACATGCGCAATCAGCTGACCAGTCTGGCCGAAAAACGGGTCAACGAGCTGGTGATCGAGTATGAGCAACGGCTCGAGTTCATCGAGGACCAGCTCAAGCAGAAATCCGACATCATTCACCAGAACCAGGCCGAGATCGAGCGCACCAACGAAGTGCATTCCCTGTGGCTGAAAGCCAGCCAGGAAACCTCACAGCAGAACAAGATTTCCGCCTACGACCAGATTCTGGATCTTCGCCCGGATGATGTGGAAGCTCTGAGTTACAAGGCCGACGCTGTCCTGGAAATGCAGGAACCGTTGTGGGCCATCAGTCTCTGCCAACGCGCGCTGAAGCTTGCACCGGATAATGGCCACGCGCACTATCAGCTGGCATGCGCCTATGCGGAAATCGGCCGCTGGGAGGACGCAGTAAGCACCTTGAAGAAAGCTATTGAAATTTCCGAGGCATACCGCGACGATGCTTCCGTAGACGTGAGTTTTGATCAGCTCCGCGAACATGAGAGCTTCCGGGTGCTGGTCTCAGAGGATGAAGAAGACGGCAGGGACGCGTGACAACGTTCAGAGCGGCACGGGTTTTGCCTTTGCAGACTGGCCCGTGTTCCGGAGCAAACTCCAGAGCCATCTGCTTGACAAGCAGTGAGGTGTGGTGTTGTTTTAACTCTCTGAGAACACAAGAATAACCCTGAAATAAAACAGGACAGACTCAATGAGAACTTCAGTAAAAAAACTCGTAACCGCTGTTAGTACTTCCGTCGCCCTGATGGGTGCCGGCCACGCCGCCGCAGAAATCCAGATCGGTATCGCCGGCCCCATGACTGGCCCCGTTGCCCAGTATGGTGACATGCAATTCTCTGGCGCCCGCATGGCGATCGAGCAGATCAACGCCAATGGCGGTGTCATGGGCGAAGAGCTCGTTGCCGTTGAATACGACGACGTGTGTGACCCGAAGCAGGCCGTAACGGTTGCCAACAGCCTGGTCAACGATGGCGTTCGTTTTGTAATCGGCCACCTGTGCTCCAGCTCTACCCAGCCCGCATCTGACATCTACGAAGATGAAGGCATCCTGATGGTGACGCCGGCTTCCACCAGCCCGGAAATTACCGAGCGTGGCTATGAACTGGTGTTCCGTACGATCGGCCTCGACAGCATGCAGGGCCCGGTTGCCGCCAACTACATCGCCTCACAGAGTCCTGAGCGCGTGGCCATCGTTCACGACAAGCAGCAGTACGGTGAAGGTATTGCCACCGCGGTTCGTGACACCCTGAAGGACGCTGGCGTTGAAATCGCCATGTTCGAAGGCATCACCGCCGGTGACAAGGACTTCTCATCACTGGTCACCAAGCTCAAGCAAGCTGATGTGGACTACGTTTACTACGGCGGTTACCACCCGGAGCTGGGTCTGATCCTGCGCCAGGCTGACTCCGCTGGTCTGGATGCCCGTTTCATGGGCCCAGAGGGCGTGGGTAACAAGGACATCAATACTATCGCCGGCGAAGCAGCCGAAGGCCTCCTGGTAACCCTGCCACCGGCATTCGATCAGAAAGCTGAAAACCAGGCGCTCGTGAAGGCGTTCCAGGACAAAGGCGAGGATCCTTCCGGTCCGTTCGTTCTGACCTCCTACACCGCGGTTCAACTGGTGGCAGAAGGTATTGAAGCGGCCGACTCCACCGATCCGTTCGATGTTGCCGCTGCGCTGCGCGAAGGCACCTTCCAGACTCCGATCGGCACCGTTGAATACGACAAGGCCGGCGACATGAAGTCATTCGAGTTTGTTGTGTACGAATGGCATTCAGATGGAAGCAAAACTCCGGTAAACTAAGCCAAAATCGTTAACAAACGGTAATCATGAGAACACCTTCTCACCGCGATCCGGGAGAAGGTGTTTTTCTAGGCTCCTGTTGATCCTCCCCCACTTCCTGCCCGGATATCCCGGACACGGGGTGTGGTAGCGGAGGGAGCAGGCTTTCGGAGTCCCATAACAATGCAAGACCTCCTTTATTTCTCACAGCAGCTCATCAACGGGCTGACGATCGGGAGCACTTACGCCCTGATCGCCATCGGCTACACGATGGTTTACGGCATCATCGGCATGATCAACTTTGCCCATGGTGAAATCTATATGATCGGTGCCTACACGGCGCTGATTGCCATTACCGGCCTCGCCGCTCTTGGCATTGCCTGGTTGCCACTGATACTGATCGTCGCACTGCTGTGTGCCATGATCGTCTCCAGCTCCATGGGCTGGGCAGTGGAACGGGTGGCCTACCGGCCCGTGCGGGGGCGTCACCGCCTGATCCCGCTGATCTCCGCCATCGGCATGTCCATCTTCCTGCAGAACTACGTTCACCTGGCACAGGGATCCCGCAACATTGGTTTCCCGGCCCTGATTGACGGTGGTTTCAACTTCGGTTCCGGTGACGGTTTCCAGATGTCCCTGTCCTATATGCAGATCACCATCTTCATCACCACACTGATCTGTATGACAGCCCTGTCCCTGTTTATTTCCCGTTCACGGACTGGCCGCGCCTGCCGGGCCGTGTCACAGGACCTGGGTATGGCCAACCTGCTGGGCATCGACACCAACCGGATCATCTCGGCAACCTTTGTGATCGGTGCGGCACTGGCAGCCGTTGCCGGCCTGCTTCTGGGCATGTACTACGGTTCGGTTGATCCTCTGTTCGGCTTCATTGCCGGCTTGAAAGCCTTTACCGCAGCGGTACTTGGCGGCATTGGCAGCATACCCGGCGCGATGCTGGGAGGACTGATATTGGGCGTGGCAGAGAGCATGACCTCCGGCTACCTCAGCGGTGAGTACAAGGATGTGATCTCATTCAGCCTGCTGATTCTGATTCTGCTGTTCAAACCCACCGGCCTGCTCGGCAAACCGGAGGTTGAGAAGATCTGATGGCTGCTAACAATTTCAGACACGCACTTTTCTGCGCGTTCATTACACTGATCATTTCCTACCCGATCATTGGGTTCAATCTTGAGGCCCAGGGCATCAACGTGACCCTGACCGGCGCCGATGCCACCACCATCGTGATGGTATTGCTCGCCGCGGTGATCGTATTCCTGTTCCAGATGTTCCGGGAACAGATCATGGGGGGCCTGAGGAGCATTCCCCATCCTCTGCCCCAATCCAACAAGGAGCCGATGGCGGAAAACCGCCGCGCAAAGATCGAATCCTGGGTACTGACCGGCATCGTGGTTCTCGCCCTGTTCTGGCCGTTCTTCGTGTCACGCGGTGCGGTGGATCTGGCGACCCTGGTGCTGATCTACATCATGCTGGCCCTTGGCCTGAACGTGGTGGTTGGCCTGGCCGGGCTGCTGGACCTTGGCTATGTGGCGTTCTACGCCGTGGGCGCCTATACCTTTGCCCTGCTCTCCCAGTACACCGGCATTTCGTTCTGGCTGGCGCTGCCTATTGGTGCTCTGCTTGCCGCATTGTTCGGTCTGGTGTTGGGCTTTCCGGTACTCCGGTTGCGGGGGGATTATCTGGCCATCGTAACCCTCGGGTTTGGCGAGATCATCCGGATACTCCTGAACAACTGGACGACGCTGACTGGCGGCCCCAACGGCATTGGTGGCATCCCGGATCCAACCCTGTTCGGCATGGAATTCGGGCGCCGGGTGAAGGAAGAGGGCAACACCTCGTTCCACGAAACCTTCGGCATCGCCTACAGCGGTGAGCACAAGGTTATCTTCCTGTACCTCATTGCCCTGGTTCTGGCGGTATTCACCGCGCTCGTTATCCGTCGATTCATGCGGATGCCCGTGGGTCGGGCCTGGGAAGCACTGCGGGAAGACGAGATCGCTGCCCGCTCCCTGGGTCTCAGCCGCACCGCAGTGAAGCTGTCCGCCTTTACCATTGGTGCCTTCTTTGCCGGTTTCGCCGGCACTGTGTTCGCCTCCAAGCAGGGCTTCATCAGCCCGGAATCGTTTGTCTTCCTGGAGTCTGCCATCATCCTGGCGATCGTGGTTCTCGGCGGCATGGGTTCCCAGATCGGCGTGGTACTGGCAGCAATCGCTGTCACCATCCTGCCGGAACTGGCCCGTGAGTTCTCCGAATACCGCATGCTGATCTTCGGTGCCGCCATGGTGCTGATGATGGTCTGGCGTCCGCAGGGCCTGATGCCCATGCGCCGCATTCATATTGAACTGAAAAGGCAGGAGTGACAGACGATGCTTGAAGTACAGAATCTGTCCATGCGCTTTGGCGGCCTGCTGGCGGTAGACGAAGTGTCTCTGGACGTTCAGGAACATGAGATCGTGTCCATCATCGGCCCCAACGGGGCTGGAAAAACCACTGTATTCAACTGCATGAGCGGTTTTTACAAGCCCACGGGCGGGAAGATCCTGTTCGAGGGCAAGGAAGTACAGGGCAAGCCTGACTACAAGATCTCCCGTCTGGGGATGGTTCGCACCTTCCAGCATGTCCGGCTGTTCAGCCAGATGACGGTGGTGGAAAACCTGCTCGTGGCACAACATCGCCACCTGAACACCAACCTGATTTCCGGCCTCATCCAGACACCCAGTTACCGGAAGAAAGAGCAGAAATCCCTGGACCGGGCCGCCTACTGGCTGGACCGGGTAGGCCTGCTCGACCTGGCCAACCGGGAGGCTGGCAACCTGGCCTATGGCCAGCAACGGCGCCTGGAGATTGCCCGCTGCATGGTCACCGAGCCCAAGCTGCTGATGCTCGACGAGCCGGCAGCCGGCCTCAACCCGGCGGAAACCAAGGAACTCAACCAGCTGATTATCAGCCTGAAAGAGGACTACAACGTTTCCGTAGTGCTGATTGAGCACGACATGAGCCTGGTAATGGATATTTCCGACCGCATCAACGTCATCAACCAGGGCCGCCCCCTGGCCAGTGGCACACCGGAAGAAATCCGCCAGAACGACGACGTGATCAAAGCCTATCTGGGCGAGGCCTGAGGTAAACACATGCTAGTACTAGAAGATGTCCATACCCACTACGGCAAGATCGAGGCCTTGCACGGGGTGTCTGTCGAAGTCAAAAAAGGTGAGATCGTCTCGCTGATCGGCGCCAACGGCGCCGGCAAGACCACGCTGCTGATGACCGTCTGCGGTAACCCCCGGGCCAGTTCAGGACGCATTTTCCTGGAGGGCCGGGAAATCACCAACGAATCCACGGCGCAGATCATGCGCTCCGGCATCGCCATTGTTCCGGAGGGGCGTCGGGTGTTCTCGGGCCTGACCGTGGAGGAAAACCTCCATATGGGTGGTTTCTTCAACACCAAGGCCGAAATCCGCAAGAGCCAGGAGCACGTCTACGAGCTCTTCCCGCGCCTCAAGGAACGTGAACATCAGCGTGCCGGCACCATGTCCGGCGGCGAGCAGCAAATGCTGGCTATCGGGCGGGCCCTGATGAGCAGGCCAGAGATGATCATCCTTGATGAACCATCACTGGGCCTGGCACCGCTGATCATCAAGCAGATCTTCGAGATCATCGGCCAGCTTCGCGAGGAAGGCATTACGGTTTTCCTCGTCGAGCAGAACGCCCACCAGGCCCTCAACCTGGCAGACCGGGGTTACGTGCTGGAAACCGGAAAGATTCGCCTGCACGACACGGGCAAGAATCTGCTCAACAACCCGGATGTCCAGAACGCCTATCTGGGCGGCTGATCCTGGATCCTTGCCTCGAAGCATAAAACCGGAGCATGCACGCTGCTCCGGTTTTTTTTGGGCTAAATCAAATACTCACCAATCTTTAAACTTGCGTTGGCTGGATTTCAACTATACTCAGATCAACGGTCAACCTGTCTCCACAAGACCAGTCAGGGCCGTTTTCGCAATGCTGCTCCACGTCAGGAGCAGCATTGTGTATTGCGACGACAGCTTTAAACCACAGGAAGGAGTGGATAATGAAAAAACTGATCGCAGGTGCAATTCTTCTTGGTGCCTCTTCCATGGCCTTTGCCCAACCGGGCTGTGGCGTCGGTGCCATGATCTGGAAAGGACAATCCGGCATTGCCCCCCACGTACTCGCTGCAACCACCAACGGTACCTTTGGTAACCAGACGTTTGGTATGACCACAGGTACCCTTGGCTGCCAGACCAACCAGTCTGTTCAGTCCATGGCCATGTACATGGACAGCAACATCGACAAGGTGGCCCGGGACATGTCCCGCGGTTCCGGCGAGAACCTGGACACCCTGGCAGTACTTCTGGGTGTTGACGAAGCGGATCGCGATGCGTTCCGCAAGGTGCTGCAGGACAACTTTGCCACCATTTTCCCGGACTCTGACACCACCTCCGGCGAAGCCGTGGACGCTATCGTCGCGCTGCTGGAGAAAAACGAGTCGCTCAGCAAGTACGTAGCAGCCTGATCAAGGCTCATTGAAGGGACTCCCATGCGCCAGGGACGGCGCATCGTTCCATTCTCTACCCTGTTCAACCCCGGATGCAGCACCAACCCATGGGCAACATGCTTCGCATTGGGCCAGCCCTGATCTGGCTTGCAGTCAGCCTGCCGACCCAGGCCAATTCGCCTGAACACGCAACCGAGCTCCATCTCGACCCTGCCTGGCTCACACTCATTCATTATCAACCCGACAGGTTTGGTAGCGGATATACCAGCCAGGCCGATGATCCGGCCTTTTTCCTGAGCGAAAATGGCAAGCACTCCCCCCGGGCAGAGCTCAAAGCCACCCTGGATGCTATCCAGATAGACGGGGAAGGCGACGACCACGCCCTCTGCCGCTTCCCGGCACGGGCGACCTGGCTCAGTCAGCAACTCGATCTGTCGCTACCGGAAATCGAGTGTCCCGGCTTCCAGGAATGGTCGGAAACATTGAACACCGAGACGGTGACCCTGGTGTTTGCCGCCTCTTACCTCAACAGCCCGTCTTCCATGTTCGGCCACACGTTTCTGCGCCTGGACCCACCCCAGGATGACGACGAAACCAACCTGCTGCTGGCCAACACAATCTCCTATGCCGCTGATGCCGCCGCCCACGACAGTGAACTGCTGTTCGCGTACAAGGGCATTTTCGGCGGCTATCCCGGCATCACTACGGTCCAGCCGTACTACGAGAAAATTCGGCTTTACTCCGACATCGAACATCGTGACCTGTGGGAGTACAAACTGAACCTTACCCAGGATGAAGTGGACCTGATGATTGCCCACGCCTGGGAAATACGGGATCGGAATTTTGATTATTACTTCTTCGATGAAAACTGCGCCTATCGCCTGTTGGCGCTGATAGACATTGCCCGCCCGGGCACGGACCTTTTGGGGGAAGTAAGCACTCACGCCATTCCGTCGGACACGGTTCGCTGGGTGGTCGACAAGGATCTGGTCAGCGAAGTCTACTACCGCCCCTCGGCTGCCACGTCGGTGGCCTACAGTCTCTCTAGCCTGCCCGACGATCAACAGACCCTTGCGGCAGCCGTCGCCAACGGATATGTAGCCGCTGATGGTAGCGAAGTGAACTCTCTGCCAGCCGAGCAGCGGGCCCATGTTCTGGACGCCACCTACGACTATGTTCGCTACAAGAGCGAAGCGGACGGCTGGCCCCGTGAAATGGCCGCGCCGCTCTCCCATGACCTGTTGAGGGAACGCAGCCAGATCAGCGACGTCGCACCGCCCGAGGAACCACCCGAACCGGTAGTTCGGGATGATCAGGGCCACGACACCTTCCGACTGAGCCTCGGAGCAGGCCAGCAGGCACACAGGGAATTCACCCAGTTGACCCTGCGCCCGGCCTACCACGATGTGCTGGACCCGCCGGCCGGCTACCGTACCGGTGCCCAGCTGCAGTTCCTCCGACTCGACGCGCGCCTGTATACCGACAACGACGAACTTCAACTGGAACAGCTTACCGGCGTGGAAATCCGCTCCCTGAGCCCGCGGAACGCCTTTTTCTCGCCACTGTCCTGGCAGGTAGGTTTTGGTGGCCGCCGCACGGATACTGGCAACGATCGGGTCCTGACGCCCTATCTCGAGGGCGGAGCTGGCGGCAGCTGGCGCCTTGGCAACCAGACCCAGGCCTTTGCCATCGCCACCGCCGACCTTGAAATCGACGACGACCTGCGCCGAGGCTACGATGCTGCCCCCGGCGCCGACATCGGCCTGCTCCATCAGAACAACCAGTTCAGCCTGCTCGCCGGTGCCAAAACCAAGGCCTGGATCGTTAGCAGCCAACACCGCCAGGATCAGCTTTACGCCAAAGCCAACTGGCACATCGGCCGCGAGTTCAGTCTGTTTGCCGAGTTCACCCGGGAAGACCACTACGACAGGTATCAAAGCCTATGGCACGCCGGAATCCACGCGTATTTCTGACTGCCACCACGGCCCGGTTAAGCGGGCTTCTGGTTGCGCTTCTGCTGCTATCCGGTTGCAGCAGCGTTTTCTTTTACCCGGATCGGGTGACTTACATCACCCCGGACCGACTGAACCTCGAATACGAAGACATCTACCTCGACACGGCCGACGGCGAAACCCTCCATGGCTGGTGGCTGCCCGCAGAAGCCCCTGAGAACAACGCCAGGGGCACAGTCTATTTCCTGCATGGCAACGCGCAGAACGTCAGCAGCCACATCCTCAACGTAGCGTGGCTGCCCGAGAGAGGCTACAACGTCTTTACCATCGACTACCGGGGCTACGGCAAATCCACCGGTGACCCGGACATCGAAGGCGCGCTGCACGACGTGGAAACCGGCCTGCGCTGGCTGGCCAAAAAACCTGACGTGACCGACCGCCCCCTATACATCCTCGGCCAGAGCCTCGGCGGCGGTCTCGGAATCGCCCTGGCCAGTGAATGGACTCAGAGGGAGGAACAGCCCCGGCTGGACGGTGTAATCCTGGATGGTACCTTCTCCGGCTTTCGCAAGATCGCCCGGGAGAAATTAGGTGGGTTCTGGCTTACCTGGCCGTTGCAGATCCCGCTAAGCTGGACCATACCCGACGACTACGAAGGTGTGGATCATATTCCTAGGATCAGTCCGGTGCAGGTGATGGTAATCCACAGCGTTCGAGACGGGATTATTCCCTTTCATCATGGAGAGGCGCTGTTTGAGGCAGCACAGGAGCCCAAAGAGTTCTTGCAGACGGATACGCCTCACGGGGCGACGTTTGTTATTCCCGGGTACCGGAGAGAGGTGCTTCGCTTCATGAATGCTGGGCGATAGAGTGTGGGCGGCTGTTGGGTTTCCCTTTTCAAAAGTGTTGAGGGCCAAGGACGGCCCGAAACAAGCGCACATGGATGTGCTCGTAGCGTCTTTTGAAAAGGGAAACCCAACAGCCGCTTGCAACCAAGCCAAGCGCAAGAAAAAACCCGCCAATCCAGAGGAAAGGCGGGTTTTTATCAAGCCCGAAAACGATCAGGCAGAGAAATCGGTCGGCTGATCGCCTTCCTTGATTTCCTTCATGGACAGCTTCACGCGACCACGGTTGTCCACATCCAGCACCTTCACCAGAACTTCCTGACCTTCGCTCAGCTCGTCAGTCACGTTCTCGATGCGGCGATCAGAGATCTGGGAGATATGCACCAGACCATCCTTACCAGGCAGGATGTTAACGAAGGCACCGAAGTCTACAATGCGCTCTACGCGGCCCTTGTAGATGGCACCCACTTCAATCTCGGCCGTGATTTCCTTGACCCGGTTCACCGCCGCCTGGGCAGCTTCCTGGTTGTCGGCGTAGATCTTCACGTTTCCATCATCATCCAGATCGATGGAGGCGCCGGTCTCGTCACAGATCGCGCGGATAACAGAACCGCCCTTACCGATAACGTCGCGGATTTTCTCCGGATTGATCTTGATGGTGGTGATGCTCGGCGCACGGGCGGACAGCTCGGCACGAGGCTCGGAGATCACCTTGTTCATCTCGCCCAGGATATGCAGACGCGCAGCGTGTGCCTGCTCGAGCGCAAGCTCCATGATCTCGTCGGTGATGCCGTTGATCTTGATATCCATCTGCAGGGCAGTTACGCCCTCCTGGGTACCGGCCACCTTGAAGTCCATGTCGCCCAGGTGATCTTCGTCACCCAGGATGTCAGTCAGAACCGCGAACTTGTCGCCTTCCTTGACCAGACCCATGGCGATACCGGCAACCGGTGCCTTGATGGGTACACCCGCGTCCATCAGTGCCAGGCTGGAGCCACAGACAGAAGCCATGGAGCTGGAACCGTTGGATTCAGTGATCTCGGAAACCGCACGGATGGCGTACGGGAATTCTTCCAGGGTCGGCATAACCGCCAGAACACCACGCTTGGCCAGACGACCGTGACCGACTTCGCGGCGGCCCGGGGTGCCCACACGACCAGCTTCACCTACGGAGTACGGAGGGAAGTTGTAGTGGAACAGGAACGGGTCCTTGCGCTCGCCTTCCAGAGCATCAATGATCTGCACATCGCGGGAGGTACCCAGCGTGGTGGTCACGATGGCCTGGGTCTCGCCACGGGTAAACAGGGCAGAACCGTGAACGCTGGGCAGAACGCCCACTTCGATTTCGATCGGACGGACGGTTTTGTTGTCACGACCGTCGATCCGGGGCTTGCCATCGATAACCTGCTGGCGAACCACGCTCTTCTCGATCTTGCCGAAGTACTTTTTAACTTCGTCTTCGGAAGGCTGGCCTTCCTCTTCACCGGCCAGTTTTTCAACGGCAGCGGCTTTCACCTCACCCAGGCGCTCGTAACGGGCCATCTTGTCGCGGATGCCGTAGGCTTCCTCGATAGCACCGGCAAAGTCGGCCTTGATGGCGTTCAGCAGCTCTGTGTTCTCGGTCGCCGGCTGCCAGTCCCAGCGGGGCTTGCCAACTTCAGCAGCGAACTCCTTGATGGCGGCAACCGCTGTCTGCATTTCCTGGTGGCCGTAAAGAACACCGCCCAGCATCTGGTCTTCGGTCAGGCCCTTGGCTTCGGACTCAACCATCAGAACCGCGTCTTCGGTGCCGGCAACAACCATGTCCAGCAGGGAGGTTTGCAGCTCTTCGAAGGTCGGGTTCAGGAAGTAACCGCGCTCATTGGTGTAACCCACACGGGACGCACCAATGGGGCCATCGAACGGGATACCGGAGATGGACAGCGCGGCAGAAGCCGCCAGCATCGCGGCAATATCCGGATCCTGGTTCTTGCTGGAGGACATAACCGTGGTGATGACCTGAACTTCGTTCATGAAGCCGTTCGGGAACAGCGGACGAATCGGACGGTCGATCAGGCGGGAGGTCAGGGTTTCCTTCTCGGAAGGACGACCTTCGCGCTTGAAGAAGCCACCGGGGATTTTGCCCACGGCGTAGGTCTTCTCGAAGTAGTTCACGGTCAGCGGGAAGAACGGCTGGCCGGGCTTGGCTTCTTTGGCGCCAACAACGGTGCCGAGAACGGAAATATCATCCACGGTTACCAGTACGGAACCGGTTGCCTGACGGGCAATACGGCCGGTCTCCAGAGTGACGGTTTTGCCGCCAAGCTCAAATGATTTCTTGAAAGGTTTCAGATCCACAAAAAACTCCTGGTCTATCTGTTCCAGATTGATTCGTTCCGGGCGCCCCTGCGCTCGAAACCTTAGTTCTGCAGATGATGTGCTGTGGTCTGAAGAGCAACCCGCCTGAAAGCTAACAGGCTGTTGCAAAACCCCGGTCTGGGAGGCGGCGGTTCCGGAGGCCGCCAGGCCCGGGCTTTTCAACAACCTGCTATCAATTTCGGCTTTCCATTACGACAGGGAATCCTTCGAACACACAGACAATCCAACTGCAGTGGGAAAAAACACAACCAGCAGTCCCCGCGAGGAGGACTGCTGGTTGACGACTGCCGCCGGACGTACCGGCACAGCCCTCAGGTCGTAAAGACCCGGATTAGCGACGCAGACCCAGACGCTGGATGAGCTCCAGGTAACGATCGGCGTTCTTGCGCTTGAGGTAATCCAGCAGCTTACGACGCTGGTTTACCATCCGGATCAGGCCGCGGCGGGAATGGTGATCCTGCTTGTTGGCCTTGAAGTGATCCTGCAGCTTGTTGATGTTCGCGCTCAGCAGTGCCACCTGAACTTCAGGGGAACCGGTATCGCCATCACCTTGCTGAAAATCCTTAACGATCTGTGCTTTCTCGTTGGCAGAAAGTGCCATAACTCACCTCATTGTTTGCGATGCTTTCGAATACGGCCGAACCGCGCATCTCTACAGCCCGGCTAGACAGCGACGCGCCTAACGCTTTCCGCTGCTTTTCACCAGTCGGCGTGGGACCAGATTGGTCTGCTCGCCTTCCGGGAATGCTTCTGCAAGCCCGACGAAGCTTTCGTTAGCGCTCTCATTCGCATAGAGACGCACGAACCCGTCGTAAGCCTGACCCGGTATTCTAACCGGTTGTCCGTTCAAGATCGATACCAGCGCCTGCCCCGCCAGACGGTGCTCGGGGAACATGGACAGCGCGGCATCCGGTGCCACGAGGAGACCATCAAGGCTTTCACCCCGTTCACGCATCGCCTCCAGATCACTCACGGCATGGGCATCGGCCAGGGTGAACCCGGACGCCATGGTACGGCGCAGCGCCGTCACATGGGCTCCGCAGCCCAGGGCTTCACCGATATCCTCAACCAGTGAGCGAATGTACGTACCCTTGGTGCAGCTGACCGCGATATCCAGTTCATTCTCGCGAATATCCAGGAGCGTCAGTTCGTAAATGGTCACCGGTCTTGCCGGACGTTCCACCTCGATACCTTCGCGAGCATATTCGTAGAGCGGACGCCCTTTGTGCTTGAGCGCCGAGTACATGGAGGGAACCTGTTGGATATCACCCCGGAAACCGTCAAGTAACGGCTCCAACACCTCCGCGGTGAGACCGGCCGGTACCGGTTTCTCGGCAACGACGGCGCCCTCACTGTCACCGGTTTCGGTTTGGACTCCGAGCCGGGCGGTGGCAATGTAGGCCTTGTCGCTGTCGAGCATCATCTGGGAGAACTTGGTGGCCTCACCGAAGCACAGCGGCAGCACGCCCGTGGCCAGGGGATCAAGAGCACCGGTGTGGCCCGCCTTGGCGGCCCCGAACAGGCGCTTCACCTGCTGCAGGATGCCGTTGGAGGTAACACCTGCCGGCTTGTCGATAACGAGGATACCGTTAACGTCACGGCCTTTGCGTCTGCGGCTCAAGCGTTACGCTCCGGGTCATCCTGATCATCGTCGGTGCGGTCAACGGCCGGCTTGTCGCCGACCGCTTCCCGAATGAGGCTATCCATTTTGCGGCTGTATCCCTGCAGCGTATCGAAGTGGAAACGCAGCTGTGGCACAACCCGCAGCTTCATTGCGCGACCTACCTGGCCCCGCAGAAAGCCCGAGGCTTTGTTGAGCACCGCAATCGATTCCCGGACCTCCGGAGACTCTTCCGTCAGTTCTTCGGTGGAAAGCAGGGAAACATAGATATCGGCGTAGCCAAGATCACGACTGACCTTGACTGCGTTGACCGTGACCATACCCACCCGCGGGTCTTTGACTTCCCGCTGGATGAGCTGGGCCAGTTCCCGTTGCATCTGATCGCCGATGCGATCAATACGACTGAACTCTCTTGGCATTAGGCTTCCTTCAAAATCGGGCGCATCACGCGCCGGTGGACTCAAGCTTGCGCTCGACCCGGACGCGATCGAAAACCTCGATCTGGTCGCCGACTTTCACGTCGTAACCCTTAACGCCAATACCGCATTCCATACCGTTACGGACTTCAGGTACGTCGTCCTTGAAGCGACGCAGGGATTCCAGCTCGCCTTCAAAGATAACCACATTGTCCCGCAGAACCCGGATCGGCTTGTTACGGTAAACCGTGCCTTCAGTAACCATGCAACCGGCCACCTGACCAAACTTCGGCGAACGGAACACATCACGCACGTCGGCGATGCCAACAATATCTTCGCGGAATTCCGGTGCCAGCATGCCAGTCAGGGCTGCTTTCACATCATCAATCAGGTTATAGATGATGCTGTAGTAGCGCAGATCCAGACCTTCCTGCTCAACCAGGCGCTTGGACGCTGTGTCGGCACGGACGTTGAAACCGAAGATAACCGCATTGGTTGCCATGGCCAGACTGACGTCGGTCTCGGCAATACCGCCAACACCGGACGACACGATCTTGACCTGGACCTCATCGTTACCCAGGTCCTGCAAGGCCTTGGTGATGGCTTCCAGCGAACCCCGAACGTCGGTCTTGAGCACAACATTGAGGGTTTTGACCTCGTCCTTGCCCATGTTCTCGAACAGGTTCTCAAGCTTGGCGGCCTGCTGACGCTGGAGACGCTGCTCCCGCTCGCGGCTCTGACGGAACTCGGCCAGCTCTTTGGCCTTCTTCTCGTCAGCAACGGCGAAGAACTCGTCACCGGCATCCGGTGTTCCGTTCAGACCGAGGATCTCGACCGGAATAGACGGGCCTGCTTCCTTGACCTGCTTACCGGCTTCATCGGTCATCGCACGGACCTTACCGAAGTAGGAACCGGCCACAACCATGTCGCCCTGACGCAGGGTACCGTTCTGTACCAGGACAGTCGCAACGGAACCGCGGCCACGCTCAAGGCTGGATTCTACGACCACGCCCTTGGCAGGCGCATCGGTTGCCGCCTCAAGCTCGAGCACTTCTGCCTGAAGCAACAACGCCTCCAGCAGATCTTCAATGCCCTCACCGGTGTGTGCTGAAACAGGCACGAACTGAACGTCACCGCCCCAGTCTTCCGGGATGACTTCCATACCCGCCAACTCGGTCTTGACGCGATCGGGATCGGCCTCTTCCTTGTCCATCTTGTTGATGGCAACAACGATCGGCACCCCGGCGGAGCGCGCGTGCTGGACGGCTTCCTTGGTCTGTGGCATCACGCCGTCATCGGCGGCAACCACCAGGACAACGATATCCGTGCACTGGGCACCGCGGGCACGCATGGCGGTAAAGGCCGCGTGGCCCGGGGTATCCAGGAAGGACACCATGCCGTGATCCGTTTCTACGTGATAAGCACCAATGTGCTGGGTAATACCACCAGACTCACCGGAGGCCACCTTGGTACGGCGGATGTAGTCCAGCAGGGAGGTCTTACCGTGGTCGACGTGACCCATCACGCTCACAACCGGAGCCCGCTTGGTCTTTTCGCCGCCCTCGAAGGAGAATTCGCTCAGAACCTCTTCCTCGAACGCATCGTCGCTGACGGTCTTGGCTTTATGACCCAATTCCTCGGTCACCAGAACGGCAGTTTCCTGGTCCAGTGCCTGGTTGATGGTGGCCATTACGCCCATGCCCATCAGGGTCTTGATAACATCAGCCGATTTGACTGCCATACGCTGGGCAAGGTCACCGACAGATATCGTTTCCGGAATCTCTACTTCTCTGACCATTGGTTTGGTCGGCCTCTCGAAAGCATGACGCTTCTCTTTGGGTTTCTTTTTCGCACGCAGCGGCTTGCGCAGCGTGGTCTCTTCCTCATCCTCGGAGATAACCAGCGGCTCTTCCACCGGACGACTGCGAGGACCACGATGGCCTGCCTGCTTCTTCTTCGGCTTGCCCTCTTCGATCTCGTCGCCGCGCTCGCGAACTTTTTCTTTCTTTTTCTTCGGCTTGCGGTCCTTGCCATCGCCCTCGGGCGGCGGCATCGGCATATCTTCCGGAGCGGGAACCGGCTCGGGCTCCGGCTCTTTCTTCGGCTCGGCCTTCTCTGCCTGCTCCGGCTGCTCTGCAGTCGCTGCCTCTGCGGGCTTCTCCGCTTCCGGCTGCTGGGCCTGCTCGGCCGCTACCTTTGGCGCCTCTTCCACCGGTGCCTGCTCCGGCTGCTGCTCAGCTACCGGCTCTTCCGGTTTAGGCGCTTCAGCCTCAGGCTGCAATTCCGCCCGTTTGATGTAGGTACGGCGCTTGCGAACCTCAACGTTGACGGTCTTTGCCTTGCCGGCCTTGAGCGTCGTAGTGGTCTTGCGCTTCAGGGTAATCTTGCGCGGTTCGGCGTCGGCCTCACCGTGGGTCTTTCTCAAATAGGCCAGCAACTGCTGCTTCTCATCGCTGGAGACAGAATCATTCTCGGAGCGGGCTTTCAGGCCAGCCTCCACAATCTGCTTCAGCAAACGATCCACGGGAGCGCCTACATCTTCGGCCAGTTGTTTTACCGTTACTTCAGCCATACTGGTCCTCCTCCCGAATTAAGCCTGGTCTTCAAACCAGGGGGCACGTGCAGTCATGATAAGCTGACCGGCACGCTCTTCATCCATACCTTCAATCTCGAGCAGATCGCCAACCGACTGCTCTGCCAGATCTTCCATGGTGCGCACACCCATGCCGGCCAGCTTGAAGGCCAGGCTACGGTCCATGCCATCCATTCCCAGAAGATCCTCTGCCGGCTCAGCGCCTTCGAGCGCTTCCTCGCTTGCCAGGGCCTGGTTCAGCAGGACGTCCTTGGCGCGACGGCGCAGCTCGGTGACGGTTTCCTCGTCAAAACCTTCGATCGCCAGCATCTCTTCCATTGGCACATAGGCCACCTCTTCAATGGAGGTAAACCCTTCCTCGATCAGTACACCGGCAAATTCTTCATCAACGTCCAGATTGCCAGTGAAATGCTCGACAAGCCGGCTGTATTCCTGCTCCTGACGCTCACCGGCTTCTTCCTCGGTCATCACGTTCAGGGTCCAGCCGGTCAGATCGGTGGCCAGGCGAACGTTCTGACCGTTACGGCCGATTGCCTGGGCCAGGTTGTCTTCCGCCACAGCCACTTCCATGGTGTGCCGGTCTTCATCCATAACGATGGACGCCACTTCTGCAGGCGCCATGGCATTGATCACCAGCTGGGCCGGGTTGTCGTCCCACAACACGATATCAACGCGCTCACCGCCCAGCTCATTGGACACGGCCTGAACCCGGGAGCCACGCATACCAACACAGGCGCCAACGGGATCAATACGGCGATCGTTGGTCTTCACCGCAATCTTGGCCCGGGAACCGGGATCACGGGCAGCGCCGCGGATCTCGATCAGATCTTCAGCAATCTCGGGCACTTCGATGCGGAACAGCTCGATCAGCATCTGCGGAGAGGTGCGGCTGAGAATCAACTGGGGACCGCGGTGATCCGTACGGATCTCCAGCAGCAGCGAACGCACCCTGTCACCCATCCGGAACGTCTCGCGGGGGATCAGGAATTCGCGGGGCAGCAGCGCCTCGGCATTGGCGCCCAGATCGACAATCACGTTGTCGCGAGTAACCTTCTTGACGGTACCCGACACCAGCTCACCAACGCGGTCGCGGTAGCTGTCCACAATCTTGGTGCGTTCAGCTTCACGAACCTTCTGGAAGATAATCTGCTTGGCAGCCTGGGCGCCAATGCGGCCAAAGGCTTCGGATTCGATTTTCTCCTCGTGGATATCGCCAGGCTTCAGGGCCGGGTCGATTTCCTCGGCTTCCTGCAGGGTGAGCTCAGTGCCCAGCGCAGGAACGGCATCGTTATCCACCACCAGCCAGCGGCGGAAGGTTTCGTATTCGCCGGTTTTCCGGTCGATTGATACGCGGATATCCGCCTCTTCGTCTTCAAAGCGTTTTTTGGCAGCGGTGGCCAGTGCCAGCTCGATCGCTTCAAAAATCACATCCTTCTCGACACCTTTCTCGTTCGAGACGGATTCAACCACCAGCAAGATCTCTTTACTCATTGGATTGCCCTGCCCTTAAAATCAACTGTGCGTCCACGGACTTTATTCAAATCGTTCACTCAAATACCGGCACGATGTGGGCTTTTTCAATGCTGTCGAATGGCAGCAGATACTCGTGATCATCAACGACCACAACCACATCATCACCTTCCACGCCTTTGATCAGCCCCTGAAACTTCCGGCGACCTTCAAATGCCATCCGGAGACGAATCTGAACCTGATGACCAACAAAGGCCTCGTATTGCTCTAGACGAAACAGCGGGCGATCCATCCCCGGGGATGAGACCTCCAGTGTGTATTCGGTCTGGATGGGATCTTCCACATCCATCACACCGCTGATCTGGCGACTGACTTTCTCACAGTCGTCGACTCCGATGCCGTTTTCGGCATCGTCAATAAACACCCGTAACAGGGAATGATGGCCCTGCGAGCGGAATTCAATGCCCCAGAACTCATACCCCAGACCTTCCACCACGGGCTGAAGAATGTCTTCCAGTTGCTTAAGCTTGGCTGACAAGTTGTGCCTTCTCCGTTATCAATTTACCGGCCCCAAAAACAAAAAAAGGGCTGTTTTATCAGCCCTTTTTATGCACCAGGGCCCTTTGCGCCAGGCCCCTTAATCAAAAAGCCCCTGACAATGGGGCCTTTTGTTGCAAGAACTCGCAGGAAGCAAACCGGTGTACCGCTTCCTGCTGACAGACACCTGGCCTGCCAGAAACCCGCCAGCACCAAGCGGCAGGTCCCAATATCCGCCGGAGTATAGAGACGCCGGACAGACTGGTCAAGGACTAACCAAAAAAAACGGCCTGGAAACTCCAAGCCGTTTTTCTTCTAATATGGTGCCCGGGGCCGGACTCGAACCGGCACGGCTTTCGCCACTACCCCCTCAAGATAGCGTGTCTACCAGTTTCACCACCCGGGCAACATTCTTACTCGAGTTCAGGGAGATCAGACTCCCCACCCTCGGCTTCGCTGGCTGCGGCTTCGCCATTGTCAGCAGCGGTATCAGCAGGGGCTGCGCTGCTGGATTCCTGAACAACAGGAATACCGGCTTCGCCTGCCACTTCGGCACGCTGCTTGGCAAAAATCGCCAGCGAGAAACTTGTTACAAAAAATACCACTGCGAGCAGAGTCGTGAAGCGGGTGAGAAAGCTACCGCTACCCTGACTACCAAACACAGTCTGCGATGCACCACCACCAAAGGCAGCGCCGGCATCTGCGCCTTTGCCCTGCTGGATCAGCACCAGACCCACCAGCGCCACCGCGATCACCACGTGCACAACGACTACCAGCGTTTCTACCCAATCCATAACGACTCTCGCGAACCTTTAAATTCAGGTACCCGCCGGAACACTCCGGCAAATACTTACAAAATCTTCTGCTTTGAGCGACGCTCCGCCGATCAAACCGCCGTCAATATCCGGCTCGGCAAAAAGAGCGGCTGCATTATCCGCTTTTACACTGCCCCCGTAAAGGAGGGAAATCTCATTGGCCGGCGCGCCCATCTCTGAAAGCACCTGCCGAATCGACGCATGCATTGCCTGCGCGTCCTGTGCCGTAGCGGTTTTACCTGTTCCGATCGCCCAGACAGGCTCATAGGCAACCACTACACGCTGCCACTGCTCGCTTGTGACCGTCGCAAGGCCGGCCTTTACCTGGGCGGCAACAACGGTCTCGGCCTTACCAGCCTCACGCTCTTCCAGGGTTTCACCAACACAAACCATGGCCTGGAGCCCGGAAGCGAGAATGCGACCGACTTTTTCGGCCACTGCAGCGTCTGTCTCAGCGAAGAGCTGGCGACGTTCGGAATGACCGACCAAGACGTATTGACAGCCCTGATCCAACGCCATGTCCGCGGAAATCTCACCGGTGTAGGCTCCGGACGCCCATTGCGCCACGTTCTGAACACCGACCGACAGTACATCGCCTGCGCTGGCAACTACGTCCGGGACGTAAATAGCGGGAGGAATGATAACAACCTCAACGCCATTATCAAGAGAGGCCGCCTGGGATCGCACATCGCTTACCAGCGTTTGTGCCAGGTCTTTTGACCCGTTCATTTTCCAGTTTCCGGCTACAATCTTCCGACGCATAACAGTTCCCGAACGTTAGGGAGGGCGAACTATACAGCACTCCCTCCCGGCAGACAACCGCCTGAAAACACAAAATTAAGCGGTGGATTTCTCCACAACTTTTGCCAGTTCCTCGACTACCCGAAGAATCTCGCTGGCGTCCTGCCCCTCCGCCATCACACGGATCAGCGGCTCTGTGCCAGAAGCCCTCAACAGAATCCTGCCGGAACTGCCCAGCTCGGTTTCGGCCTTGCGCACCGCAGCTACGATATCATCACGACTGAACGGATCGAAACGCTGCGCCACCCGAACGTTGATCATTTTCTGGGGGAGCTTGCTCATCCCCTTCCGCAGATCCGCAAGGGTTTTCCCGGACTTCCACACCGAAAGAAGGACCTGCAGCGCCGAAACAATACCATCACCGGTACTGGTGCAGTCGCGGATAACCATGTGGCCAGAGCCTTCGCCACCGAGCACCCAGTTGTTGGCGAGCAGCCGCTCCATCACGTAACGGTCGCCGACTTTTGCACGCTCGAACTCGATTCCGATTTCATTCAAAGCAAGCTCGACACCCAGATTGGTCATCAGCGTACCGACCACACCGCCTTTCAGGCGATCCTCGGCAAAGCGTTGGGACGCGATGACGTAGAGCAGCTCATCGCCGTCGACCTCGGATCCGTCCCGATCCACCATCAGAACCCGATCGCCATCCCCATCGAATGCGATCCCCAGATCAGCGTTTTTTTCGATCACTGCTGCCTTGAGCGCCTGCAGATGAGTGGAGCCAACGTTAAGGTTGATATTGAGCCCATCGGGATCGCCACCGATAACCGAAACCTTGGCCCCAAGCTCCCGAAATACCTTGGGGGCCACGTGATAGGTGGCGCCATGGGCACAGTCCAATACGATATTCATGCCGTCGAGCGTAAACTCATTGGGCACAGTGCTCTTGCAGAATTCCACATACCGGCCCGGCGCGTCGTCAACGCGGGAGGCCTTGCCCAGCTCAGTCGGGCCACAAACCTCAATGGGCTTGTCCAGCCAGCGCTCGATCTCGGCTTCAAGAGCATCGTCCAGCTTGGTGCCGGCCGCTGAGAAGAACTTGATGCCGTTGTCGTGGTGGGGATTGTGGGAGGCGCTGATCACAATGCCGGCCGAAGCGCGGAAAGTGCGAGTCAGGTAAGCGATTGCCGGCGTTGGCATCGGACCAAGCAGCTTTACATCCACACCCGCCGCCGCAAGGCCAGCCTCAAGGGCCGACTCAAACATGTAACCGGACAGGCGAGTATCCTTGCCGATCAGTACGCTGTTGCGCTGACCATCGCGCTTGAAGGCCTGGCCCGCAGCCCAGCCAAGTTTCAGCATGAATTCCGGCGTTATCGGAAACTCACCCACGTGCCCGCGAATACCGTCCGTACCAAAGTACTTTCTCTCGGACATTAACCTGCCTCCTTCACTGCCGCCACCACACGGATAGCGTCCACTGTTTCCCTGACATCGTGCACACGAATAATACTGGCACCCTTCATGGCCGCTATTGTCGCGGCCGCAAGGCTCGCAGGCAACCTTTCATTCACCTCACGGCCAGTGATATGGCCCAACATGGACTTCCTGGAAACGCCAACCAGCAGGGGATGCCCGAGGATGTGCATCTGCTCAAGGGAGGCCAGCAACTGCAGGTTGTGCTCAAGGCTTTTCCCAAAACCGAAGCCGGGATCCAGCAGGATGTTTTCAGGGCGAATTCCGGCCTGCTCCGCAACGCGGATGCGCTCGGTCAGAAAAGCACTGACTTCCCGACGCACATTCCGGTACTCGGGACGATCCTGCATGGTATCCGGCTCCCCCTGGATGTGCATGATGCAAACCGGTATGCCCGCTTTTGCAGCCACTTCCGGAGCACCGTCACGCTGCAGGGCCCGCACATCATTGATCAGGCCGGCCCCGAGTTTTGCCGTTTCAGCCATCACTTCCGGCGCACTGGTGTCTACCGAGATAACCGCGTCGAGCTCCCGGGCTGCTGCCTCAACCACCGGGCAGACCCGGTCCAGCTCTTCCTGCAACGACACGGGCGTGGCACCCGGGCGCGTGGATTCGCCACCGATGTCGATAAACGTGGCGCCATCGGCAACCATCTGCCTGGCCCGGACGAGAGCCGCATCCGGCCGGTTATATTGGCCACCATCGGAAAACGAATCCGGTGTTACATTCAGAACGCCCATCACGTGGCAGCGGGACATATCCAGTTCCCGCCCGGCAAAATTCATTTTCATGGCAAACCTTTTTTCACAATGACAAAAACAAACGCCGCCCGGAATCCGGGCGGCGCAGGGAACTACACTCTTTTTATAACCAAAAGCTGCTAGCCGTCAGTGTTCTCCGGCCGGCCGGCCAACGCCGGGATGACGACCGTCATCGGAAGCCTTTGGCTCCGGCGCCGTCTCAGGCTCGTCGGCCTTGACGCCACCAGCGGGACCACTGTCTCCCCAACCTTTCGGCGGGCGAGGTGTGCGGCCTTCCATGATGTCATCAATCTGGTGACGATCGATGGTTTCGTACTTCATCAACGCGTCGGCCATCATGTCGAGCTTGTCCCGGTTATCGACCAGAATCTGCTTGGCTTTTTCGTAGCAGCTGTCGATGATGTTGCGAACTTCCTCATCAATGCGCTGGGCCGTTTCCGGTGAGTACACCGTCTGGGACTGACCCGCAGACCGGCCGAGGAACGGCTCTTCGCTGTCGGTATCATACTGCAACGGACCCAGCTTCTCGGACAGACCCCAACGGGTCACCATGTTGCGGGCCAGACTGGTCGCCCGCTCGATGTCATTCGACGCACCGGTCGTCACACCATCAAAGCCCAGCGTCAGTTCTTCCGCGATGCGGCCACCGAACAGACTGCAGATCGAGCTGATCAGGAAGCGCTTGCTATGGCTGTACTTGTCTTCCTCGGGGAGGAACATGGTGACACCCAGAGCGCGGCCGCGCGGAATGATGCTCACCTTGTACACCGGATCGTGCTCCGGCATCAGACGACCCACAATAGCGTGGCCAGACTCGTGGTAAGCCGTATTCCGCTTTTCTTTCTCGCTCATCACCATGGACTTGCGCTCGGCGCCCATCATGATCTTGTCTTTGGCAAGCTCGAACTCTTCCATGGACACGAGACGCTGGTTGCGACGGGCCGCGAAGAGCGCCGCCTCGTTGACCAGGTTTGCGAGGTCCGCACCGGAGAATCCGGGCGTGCCACGAGCGATCAGAACCGGCTCTACGCCATCCGCCAGGGGCACTTTTTTCATGTGCACCTTGAGGATCTGCTCACGACCAATGATGTCTGGCAGGCCAACAACAACCTGACGGTCGAAACGGCCCGGGCGCAACAGTGCCGGGTCGAGAACGTCGGGACGGTTAGTAGCGGCAATTACGATAACGCCTTCATTACCCTCAAAACCGTCCATCTCAACGAGCAGCTGGTTGAGCGTCTGTTCACGCTCGTCATGACCGCCACCCATGCCGGCGCCACGGTGGCGACCAACAGCATCGATCTCGTCGATGAAGATAATGCAGGGGCTTTGCTTCTTGGCCTGTTCGAACATGTCACGAACCCGGGAAGCACCCACGCCCACGAACATTTCGACAAAGTCAGAACCGGAGATGGAGAAGAAGGGCACCTTGGCTTCGCCGGCAATAGCCTTGGCGAGCAGGGTTTTACCCGTACCCGGCTGACCAACCATCAGGACACCTTTGGGGATGCTGCCGCCAAGACGCTGGAATTTGCTGGGATCTCGCAGGAAATCCACCAGTTCCTTAACATCTTCCTTGGCTTCATCAACACCGGCCACGTCCGCGAAGGTGGTCTTGATCTGGTCTTCGCTCATCAGACGCGCTTTACTCTTGCCGAACGACATGGGGCCTTTGCCGCCACCGCCGCCCTGCATCTGGCGCATGAAGAACACAAACAGTGCGATGATGATCAGTATCGGAAACGCGGCTACCAGAAGCTGTGTCCACAGGCTCTGGCGCTCAGGCTCCTTACCGATAACCTCAACGTTGTTCGCGAGCAGATCGTCCATCAGCTTGTTGTCAGACACTTGAGGACGGATTGTCTGGAACTGGGAGCCGTCACCACGGGTACCCTGAACCTGCAACCCATCGATTGTGACCTGACGGACCTGGCCTTCCTGGACCATCTCCACAAACTGGGAATAGTTGACTTGTTGGCCGGTGGTGGTGGGAGAAAAGTTCTGAAACACCATCAGCAGCACGGCGGCTATAATTAGCCAGAGAACCAGATTTTTTGCCATATCGTTCAAGGATCATCACCTGTGAATTGTAGGGTTAACCTTTCTCAAAGCACCCTTTTCTGACACCTTACACCAATTGTACGCCCGTCCACCAGAAACGGCCCATCCGTATCGGCCACACGCAGCACACAGTTTTTTAATGAAAAGTCGCCTTAACCTTCATATTGGGCGCCATATCTGAAATTACAACAGCAACCCTCAATACGCCCCCAATTCCGCGAACCTTTTGACCCTTGCCACCCGGGTTGGTTCCTTCTGCTTGCTGCCCCCCACGTCGATACGTGTTAACGGCCATTCTTACAGCGGAACGATCTGTTACAATTCGTCGATTATACGTTCAAGTCAGCCTTTCCGCCGCTGACCTTTTGTTAATTGCACCAATAAAGAGATTACATCATGAGTCTTTCACCGGAACAGCGCCGGGAATACCGGGCGATTGCCCACAACCTCAAGCCCGTCATCATTGTTGGCGACAAAGGCCTTTCCGAGGGACTGCAGGAAGAACTCGAGCGCGCACTGAATGATCATGAGCTGATCAAGATCAAGGTGGCGAGCCAAGACCGGGAAACCCGGCACGAGGCGATCACCGCGCTGTGCGAATCCTCTGGCGCCGAGCTCGTCCAGACCATCGGCAAGATCGCCGTCATACTGCGCCGGGCCAAAAAGCCGAACCCCAAGCTCTCCAACCTGTTGCGCCACAAACACTGATCCGCCCGGAACCCAGAAACAGAAAAGCCGGCTCGGGAAAACCCCAGCCGGCTTTTTTCGTTCAGCACAGACGAGATCAGATGTACTCGACCTGCTCAATCTCGTATTCCACGGTACCGGAAGGCACGCGAATGGCGACCACATCGCCCTCGCTCTTGCCTACCAGCGCCCGCGCAATCGGTGAGGAAATCGACAGCTTGCCTGCCTTGATATCCGCCTCATCCTCACCAACGATCTTGTAGATCACCTGTTCGTCCGTATCCATGTTAAGCAGGTGTACCGTGGTGCCGAAGATCACCTTGCCGGTATTCTCGATGGTGGTCACATCGATTACCTGAGCGGCTGAAAGCTTGCCCTCGATTTCCTGGATACGGCCTTCAATAAAGCTCTGCTGCTCGCGGGCAGCATGATATTCAGCGTTCTCTTTCAGGTCGCCGTGCTCCCGGGCATCGGCAATCGCCGCAATAACCCGGGGACGATCCTCGGACTTCAGCTTCTGAAGCTCCTCGCGGAGGCGGGTCTCGCCCGCCTTTGTCATCGGTACTCTGTCAGCCATAGTCTCACTTTCCTGCGTGAAGATCCTGGAGGCGGCGTACAGTGCGCTCCGGGCCGAACTTGATGGCCCGGCAGAAGGCTTCGCCGCCCGCCAGTGTTGTTGTGTAGGTTACCTTGGTCTGCAACGCCGACTGGCGGATCTGGGCCGAGTCGGAAATGGCCTTGCGACCTTCAGTGGTATTGATGATCAGCTGAACCTGTCCGTTCTTGATGGCGTCCACAATATGCGGACGGCCTTCACGGACCTTGTTCACCCGATCAACCTCGATTCCGGCCTCTTTCAGGGCCTTGGCGGTGCCGGTGGTAGCCACAAGCTTGAAGCCGGCTTCGACCAGATCCCGGGCCACTTTTGCGGCGCCGGGCTTGTCAACATCCCGCACAGACATGAACGCAGTGCCCTTGGCCGGCAGACGCTCACCAACAGCCAACGCGGCTTTGGCGAAGGCTTCGTCGAAGCTGTCACCCAGGCCCATGACCTCACCGGTCGATTTCATTTCCGGCCCAAGGATCGGATCCACCGCCGGGAACTTGTTGAACGGGAACACCGACTCTTTCACCGCATAATAGCTGGGGATGATTTCCTGGGTGAACTCCAGCTCTTTGAGGGTCTTGCCAGCCATCACCCGGGCCGCCACCTTGGCCAGGGACACACCGATGGCCTTGGACACGAACGGCACGGTACGCGAGGCCCGCGGGTTTACCTCGATCACGTAGATCTCGCCGTCCTGCCAGGCCAGCTGCACGTTCATCAGACCGACCACATCCAGCTCGATGGCCATCTTCTTGACGGCATCGCGCATTTCGTCCTGAACCTGCTGGGGCAGGGTGTACGGCGGCAGCGAGCAGGCGGAGTCACCGGAGTGAACGCCGGCCTGCTCGATATGCTGCATGATGCCACCAATGACCACGTCTTTACCGTCGGAGATGGCGTCGATGTCCACCTCAATGGCGGCGTTCAGGAAGTGGTCGAGCAGCACCGGGCTGTCGTTCGAGACCAGCACTGCGTTGCGCATGTAGCGAACCAGTTCTTCCTCGTCGTAGACGATTTCCATGGCACGACCGCCCAGCACGTAAGACGGACGCACAACCAGCGGGTAGCCGATCTCTCTGGCTGCCAGGATGCCTTCCTCGTGGCTGCGCACGGTAGCGTTTTCCGGCTGCTTCAGGCCCAGGCGGGTGATCATCTGCTGGAACCGTTCCCGGTCCTCGGCACGGTCAATGGCGTCCGGGCTGGTGCCGATGATCGGCACACCGGCCGCTTCCAGGCCACGGGCCAGTTTCAGCGGGGTCTGGCCGCCGTACTGCACAATCACGCCCTTGGGCTTCTCGACGTGAATGATTTCCAGCACGTCTTCCAGGGTGATCGGCTCGAAGTACAACCGGTCGGAGGTGTCGTAGTCGGTGGACACGGTCTCCGGGTTGCAGTTGATCATGATGGTTTCGTAGCCGTCTTCACGCATGGCCAGGGCCGCATGCACACAGCAGTAATCGAACTCGATGCCCTGGCCGATCCGGTTGGGGCCACCACCGATCACCACGATCTTCTCGCGGTCGCTGGCGTCCGACTCGCACTCTTCCTCATAGGTGGAGTACATGTACGCGGTGTCGGAGGCAAACTCGGCAGCGCAGGTATCCACGCGCTTGTACACCGGGCGGATATCCAGATCGTGGCGCAGCTTGCGCAGGCTTACCTCGGAGATGCCCAGCAGTTTCGCCAGGCGGGCATCGGAGAAGCCCTTGCGCTTGAGACGGAACAGGGTGGCCTGGTCAATGTCGGCCTTGCCGGCACTCTTCAGCGCCTGCTCTTCCCTGATCAGGTCCTCGATCTGCACCAGGTACCAGGGATCCACGTGGGTATGCTCGTGCAGGTCCTCCACCGTCATGCCAGCCCGGAAAGCGTCGCCGATGTACCAGATGCGGTCGGCACCGGGCACGTTCAGTTCGCGGGTCAGGGTTTCCCGGGAATTCTCGGAATCCAGGTCTTCGAGTTTCTCGTCAAAGCCTTCGGAACCCACTTCCAGGCCGCGCAGGGCTTTCTGCAGGGATTCCTGGAAGGTGCGGCCAATGGCCATGACCTCACCCACGGATTTCATCTGGGTGGTCAGGCGGGCGTCGGCCTGGGGGAATTTCTCGAAGGTGAACCGGGGGATCTTGGTGACCACGTAGTCGATGGACGGCTCGAACGAAGCCGGGGTGACGCCGCCGGTGATTTCGTTGCGCAGCTCGTCCAGGGTGTAGCCCACTGCCAGCTTGGCCGCGACCTTGGCGATCGGGAAGCCGGTGGCCTTGGAGGCCAGCGCCGAAGAGCGGGACACCCGGGGGTTCATCTCGATGACGACCATGCGGCCGGTGTCCGGATTCATGCCGAACTGCACGTTGGAGCCGCCGGTTTCCACACCGATCTCACGCAGGACTGCCAACGAGGCGTTCCGCATGATCTGGTATTCCTTGTCGGTGAGGGTCTGGGCCGGGGCCACGGTGATGGAGTCACCGGTGTGCACACCCATGGCATCGAAGTTCTCGATGGCGCAGACGATGATGCAGTTGTCGTTTTTATCCCGGACAACTTCCATCTCGTACTCTTTCCAGCCGATCAGGGATTCGTCAATCAGCAGTTCGTTGGTCGGGGACAGGTCCAGACCACGAGTACAGATTTCCTCGAACTCGTCGCGGTTGTAGGCGATACCGCCGCCGGAGCCGCCCATGGTGAAAGACGGGCGGATGATGCACGGGAAGCCGATGTCGTCAGCCACTTTCCAGGCTTCTTCCATAGAGTGGGCAATCGTGGCCCGCGGACACTCGAGGCCGATCTTCTTCATGGCCTTGTCGAAGCGGTCCCGGTCTTCGGCTTTATCAATGGTGTCGGCGTTGGCGCCGATCATTTCCACGCCGTGCTTTTCCAGAATGCCGTGGCGCTCGAGGTCCAGGGCGCAGTTCAGCGCGGTCTGGCCGCCCATGGTGGGCAACAGCGCATCCGGCTGCTCTTTCTCGATGATCTTCTCGACGGTCTTCCAGGTGATCGGCTCGATGTAGGTGGCATCGGCCATGACCGGGTCGGTCATGATGGTTGCCGGGTTGGAGTTAACCAGAATAACCCGGTAACCCTCTTCGCGCAGCGCCTTGCAGGCCTGGGCTCCGGAGTAATCAAACTCGCACGCCTGCCCGATCACGATGGGGCCGGCGCCCAGGATCAGGATGCTTTGGATGTCGGTACGTTTTGGCATGTCTTGGTAAACCTGTCAGCAACTTTTGAATTCTGGCAGCGCAACACGCGGCGCCCGTGAGCTTTCCGTAGCGATCGGTCTCAGGCCGATCGCGCCTCCATCAGGCGGATAAACTCGTCAAACAGCGGGGCCACATCATGGGGGCCGGGGCTGGCTTCCGGGTGGCCCTGGAAGCTGTAGGCCGGCTTGTCGGTCCGGCGAATGCCCTGCAGGGTGCCGTCAAACAGGGACTTGTGAGTCGCCTCGACATTGGCCGGCAGAGTTGCCTCATCCACGGCAAACCCGTGGTTCTGGCTGGTGATCATCACGGTGCCGGTGGCGATATCCTGAACCGGATGGTTGGCTCCGTGGTGGCCATGCCCCATCTTCATGGTCTTGGCACCGCTGGCCAGGGCCAGCAACTGGTGCCCCAGACAGATACCAAACACCGGAATCTCGGTTTCCAGCACTTCCTTGATGGCGGTGATGGCGTAATCACAGGGCTCGGGGTCCCCGGGACCATTGGACAGGAACACACCGTCCGGGTTCATCGCCAGAACCTCGGAGGCCGGAGTCTGCGCCGGCACCACGGTGATGTCGCAGCCCCGGGAGGCGAGCATGCGCAGGATGTTCAGCTTGACGCCGTAATCCCAGGCAACCACCTTGAACCGTGATTCCTCACGCTCACCGTAACCCTCGCCCAGGGTCCACTCCGTCTCTTTCCAGGACCAGATCTTGTCGGAGGTAACCTCTTTTGCCAGATCCATACCCTTGAGGCCCGGGAAGGCTTTTGCCAGTTCCAGAGCCCGCTCGGCAGTGGCGTTTTCACCGGCAACGATGGCACCGTTCTGGGAGCCTTTGTCCCGGAGGATGCGGGTCAGACGGCGAGTATCGATGTCGGCGATCCCAACAATGTTGTTGCTTCGCAGGTAATCGTCCAGAGTTCCCTTGCTACGCCAGCTGCTGGCCAGCAGAGGCAGATCGCGGATAATCAGGCCGGCGGCCTGGATGCGGTCTGACTCAATGTCTTCTTCGTTCACACCGGTGTTACCGATATGCGGGTAGGTCAGGGTCACGATCTGGCGGGAGTAGGACGGGTCGGTCAGGATTTCCTGGTAGCCGGTCATGGCGGTGTTGAACACCACTTCGCCGCTGGTTTCTCCGTCAGCGCCGATGGCTGTGCCGTAGAACAGGCTTCCGTCTGCGAGTGCAAGGATTGCTGGTGTGCTCAAGGCTTGTATCCTCATCGAGTGGCGTATCGGTTCGTCACGAACAGGAACGCAAGCGCAAATTCAGGTTGCAAAAAAGCGAGACGGAGTCTTAACTCGGTCCCGCTTTTTCAGAATCTTTGTGCAAAGGTACGCTTGGTGCAGTCAAACCGCCTTATTGTAAAAAATATGGCGCTTTGTGTCCACGAGAAATGGCCTCACTTGAGGTCCAGCACGTCCTGCATATCATAAAGCCCGGCCGGCTTATCCTTCAGCCATAAAGCGGCCCGCATGGCACCCTTGGCAAAGGTCATCCGGCTGCTGGCCTTGTGGGTCACCTCGATACGCTCACCCTCGGTGGCGAACAAGACGGTGTGATCACCCACCACATCCCCCGCCCGAATCGTTTCGAAACCGATTTCCTTGCGGGTTCGCTCGCCGGTGAAGCCCTCACGACCATAGACGGCACACTCTTTCAGGTCACGACCGAGGGCATCGGCGACGACTTCACCCATGCGCAGGGCCGTTCCCGAGGGCGCGTCTTTCTTGTGGCGGTGATGGGCTTCGATAATCTCCACGTCGTAGTCGTCACCCAGGGTTGCGGCGGCGGTGCGCAGCAGGTTGAGGACGACGTTAACACCCACGCTCATGTTGGGCGCAAACACTACGGGCGTGGACTCGGCGGCCAGAGCCAGTTGCTGCTTTTCGGCGTCGGACATGCCGGTAGTGCCGATCACGAGCATCTTGCCGTTGGCCTTGCAGAACTCGGCGTTTTCCAGAGTCAGGTCCGGGAAGGTGAAGTCGATAAGCACATCGAAATCATCCTTCACATCGGCCAGGCTGCCGGCCATTTTGACGCCGGTTTTGCCGATCCCGGTCATTTCGCCGGCATCGGCGCCGATCAGGCTACTGCCGGGCTCGACCACGGCGGCACCCAGCTCGAGACCCTCGGCGCCGTCAACGGCTTCAATCAGGACTTTTCCCATGCGCCCGGCGGCGCCGATGATTGCTACCCTCATGCTCGCGTTCCTTCTTGTCGCGCCGATCAGAATTTCATTTCGTCGAAGAAGCTTTTCACGCCTTCAAACCAGGAGGTCTTCTTCGGGCCGTGCTCTGTGCCGTTACTGGCGTCCAGAGTTTTCTGGAACTCTTCCAGCAGCTCTTTCTGGCGCTTGGTCAGATTCACCGGCGTTTCCACGATCACACGGCACAGCAAGTCACCAGCAGGACCACCACGAACCGGGCTGACACCCTTGTTACGAAGGCGGAACAGCTTGCCGGTCTGGGTCTCCGGTGGAATCTTCAGTTTCACCCGGCCATCCAGTGTCGGCACCTCGAGCTCTCCACCCAGAGAGGCATCAACGATGCTGATGGGAACTTCGCAATAGAGGTTGCGGCCATCGCGGGTAAAGATGGAATGTTCCCGCACGGCTATCTGCACATACAGATCTCCGGGAGGACCACCATCGACGCCCATCTCGCCTTCACCGGAAAGGCGAATGCGGTCGCCGGTGTCAACGCCGGGCGGCACCTTGACCGACAGTGTTTTCTCTTCCTGAACCCTGCCCTGACCGTGACAGGCCTTACAGGGGTTCTTGATGATCTGGCCGGAGCCCCGACAGGTCGGACAGGCCTGCTGTACGGTAAAGAAGCCCTGCTGCATGCGCACCTGCCCCATACCCTTACAGGTACTGCAGGTTTCCGGGCGGGAGCCTTTCTCGGCGCCGCTGCCGTCGCATACTTCACATTCGCGATGCCCCGGGATCTTGATCTGGACCGTCTTGCCTTTCACGGCCTCTTCCAGATCCAGCTCCAGGGTGTAGCGCAGGTCCGCACCCCGGGTGTTGCGGCCACGACCGCCGCCACCAAAGATGTCGCCGAATACATCGCCGAAGATATCCGAGAAGCTGGCACCGCCGCCTCCGAATCCGCCGCCTCCGGCCTGGCCGTCAACGCCCGCGTGGCCGAACTGGTCGTAGGCAGCCCGCTTGGACGGCTCTGCCAGTACTTCGTAGGCTTCGCTGGCCTCCTTGAACTTGTTCTCGGCTTCGGTGTCGTCCGGGTTACGGTCGGGGTGGTACTTCATGGCGAGCTTTCGGTAGGCTCGCTTGATTTCCTTCTCGTCCGCGTCCCGGGAAATCCCGAGAATCTCGTAATAATCGCGCTTGGCCATGCTTTTAAAACCCTGTTTTTAAACGCGGAAAACGCGGGGATCTCCCCGCGTTTTCCAACTACCTGATGTACGTCAGATTTATCGCTTGTCGTCGTCTTTGACTTCTTCGAACTCAGCGTCGACAGCATCGTCAGACTTCTGGCCCTGGGCTTCTTCCTGCCCACCGGCCTGCTGGGTCTGATCCGCCTGATCTGCATACATCTTCTGGGCCAGCTCGGAAGAGACCTCGGTCAGCTTCTGAGTCTTGGCTTCGATGTCTTCCTTGTCGGAACCTTCCAGAGCGGTTTCAAGCTCCTTGATGGACGCTTCGATGGACTCTTTCTCGCTGTCGCTGACCTTGTCACCGGCTTCGTTCAATGTCTTGCGAACGGCGTGAACCATCGCGTCGCCCTGGTTGCGAACCTGGACAAGCTCTTCGAACTTGCGATCTTCCTCGGCGTTGGCCTCGGCGTCCTGAACCATCTTCTCGATTTCGTCATCGTTCAGACCGGAAGAGGCCTTGATCACGATTGACTGCTCTTTACCAGTCGCCTTGTCTTTGGCAGACACGTTCAGGATACCGTTGGCGTCGATATCGAAGGTAACTTCAATCTGCGGCACACCACGCGCTGCCGGCGGAATATCAGCCAGATCGAAACGGCCCAGCGATTTGTTCTGGGCAGCCTGCTTACGCTCACCCTGAACCACGTGAATGGTTACCGCGGTCTGGTTGTCGTCCGCTGTGGAGAACGTCTGCGACTTCTTGGTCGGAATCGTGGTGTTCTTGTCGATCAGCGGAGTTGCCACACCGCCCATGGTTTCGATACCCAGGGTCAGCGGGGTTACGTCCAGCAGCAGAACGTCTTTCACATCACCAGAGAGAACGGCCGCCTGGATGGCAGCACCCATCGCCACAGCTTCGTCCGGGTTAACGTCCTTGCGGGCTTCTTTGCCGAAGAACTCTTTCACTTTTTCCTGCACCAGCGGCATGCGGGTCTGACCGCCGACCAGGATAACCTCGTCGACTTCGCCTGCCTTCATGCCTGCGTCCTGCAGCGCCACTTTACACGGCTCGAGGCTGCGCTGAACCAGGTCTTCTACCAGAGATTCCAGCTTGGCACGGGTCAGCTTCACGTTCATGTGCTTGGGACCAGACGCGTCTGCGGTGATGTACGGCAGGTTAACGTCGGTCTGCTGGCTGCTGGAAAGCTCGATCTTGGCTTTTTCGCCCGCTTCCTTCAGACGCTGCATCGCCAGGGAATCGCCGCGCAGGTCGATACCGCTGTCTTTCTTGAACTGGTCTGCCAGGTACTCGATGATCTTCAGGTCGAAGTCTTCACCACCCAGGAAGGTGTCACCGTTGGTGGCCAGAACCTCGAACTGGTGCTCACCGTCAACATCGGCAATTTCGATGATGGACAGGTCAAAGGTACCACCGCCCAGGTCATATACCGCCACGGTACGATCGCCGCTCTTCTTGTCCAGGCCATAAGCCAGGGCTGCTGCGGTCGGCTCGTTGATAATCCGCTTCACTTCCAGACCGGCGATCTTGCCTGCATCTTTGGTAGCCTGACGCTGGCTGTCGTTGAAGTAGGCCGGAACAGTGATGACGGCTTCGGTCACTTTTTCGCCCAGGTAGTCTTCTGCAGTCTTCTTCATCTTCTTGAGAACTTCTGCAGACACCTGCGGCGGCGCCATTTTCTCGCCCTTCACTTCAACCCAGGCATCACCGTTGTCTGCCTTGGCAATCTTGTAGGGCACCATCTTGATGTCTTTCTGGACCACATCGTCTTCAAAACGACGACCGATCAGACGCTTGATGGCGTACAGAGTGTTGTTCGGGTTGGTAACCGCCTGGCGCTTGGCTGACTGGCCAACCAGGGTCTCACCATCGTCGGTGTAGGCGATGATGGACGGGGTGGTGCGATCACCCTCGGCGTTCTCGATTACCTTCACCTTGTCGCCATCCATGATGGCTACACAAGAGTTGGTCGTTCCCAGGTCGATACCGATAATCTTGCTCATTGAGTCACTCCAATTCTTCTGAATGCTTTCCAGGAGGCCATTTGCCTCCGCTTTCGCTATTTACTGGCTATATTGGCGCTTTAATCGGCTTTTCAAGCCTGCTCATCAATTTTTGGTGCATCTTCCGCTTTCGCGACCACCACCATGGCCGGCCGCACAACACGACCATTCAGCAGATACCCTTTCTGCACCACGGCTACCACGCTGTTCGGCTCGGCATCCGGCGCAGGCACCATGGACATGGCCTCGTGATGCTGGGGATCGAAGGGTGCGCCCACCGGGTTGATCTGCTCAACGTTGAATTTCTTCAGGCTGGACATGAAAAGACTCAGGGTCATTTCCACGCCTTCGCGAATTGAGGCAACCAGTTCGCCGGACTCATCGTGACCCTCGGTGCTCTCGACCGCCTTCTCAAGGCTGTCAGCTACCGGCAACAGCTCCTTGACGAACTTTTCCAGGGCAAACTTGTGCGCCTTCTCAACGTCGATCTCGGCCCGACGGCGCACGTTCTGCATTTCCGCCTGGGAGCGCAGCATCTGCTCCTGGAATTCCTGAACCTGAGCCTGGAGCGCTTCCACTTCGGAGGTTTCGTTGTCGCCGGCTTCGCCTTCAGCGGCCTGGGCCTCCTCTTTCGCAGCCTCGAGGGCTTCGTTCAGTTCCTCATGCTCGTTGCGGTTCTCGTCAGTGCTCATGGCTACTCCTGCTTCATCTAAAGCGGCCCGCTGTCAGTGGCCGGTTGAACATGGGCTCCGGCCGCCTCGAGCCGGAAAATGTCGTTGCGAACGGATATGGGGCCCGCTCTCCAGGTTTCAACCACCAAAGCCTGCAATCCTGAAGAAAATACCTGCCTCAGGTTTGCAAACCACAAAAACCCTGTATATATTCACAGTCACTGTATACATCCACAGTGTTTTGCCGGTTTCAGGAACAACGCGGAGGTTATCTGCATGCTGACTCAACTTACGGTTTCCAATTACGCCATCGCTGAACGGGTGGAACTCCAGTTCAGCAAGGGCATGACCGCATTGACCGGCGAGACCGGCGCCGGAAAATCCATCGTTCTGGACGCCCTCGGCCTGGCCATGGGTGGCAGAGCCGATGCCGGCGCCGTCCGGCATGGCGCCAAACGCGCCGACATCACAGCGACCTTCGACGTATCCGGCATTCCCGAGGCAACCGAATGGTTGGCAGAACACGAGCTGGATGACGACAACGATTGCATCCTGCGCCGGGTCATCAGCAAGGATGGCCGCTCCCGCGCCTACATCAATGGCCAACCCTGCCCCCTGAACCACCTCAAGGAACTGGGCGGTGTGCTAATGGATATTCACAGCCAGCATCAGCACCAGTCTCTTTTGCGCAAGGAAACCCACCGCAAGCTGGTGGACGAGTTCGCCGGCGTTGAGACCCTGGCCGCTGAAACACGGGAAGCCTGGAAATCCTGGAACCAGATCCGCCAGCGGCTGACCGAACGCCAGCAGAATGCCGATGAAGCAGAGGCCAAACTCCAGCTTTTGCGGTATCAGGTGGAAGAACTGGATCGTCTGGCCCTGGAAGCGGGCGAGCAGGAAAACCTGGAACAGGAACAGGCGCAGCTCAGCCAGGCTGATACGGTTCTGCACAACAGCCATCAGGCCGCCCTGCTTTGCACCGAAGATGAAACCAGCGCAGTGGATCTGGTGCGCCAGGCGTTACAGCAGCTGGAGCAGCTTCCGGTGGATGTTCCCGCACTGGCAGACACGATCCAGATGCTGAACGAAGCCCAGATCCAGATCAGTGAGGCCGGCGACAACCTTCGCCATTTCGTCGAGGACTACGAGGCCGATCCGGCTCGACTGGCGGAAGTGGAAGAACGGCTGAGCGCCATCTACCAGATGGCCCGCAAACACCGGATCACACCGGAAGAATTACCGGAACTGCATCAGCGCCTGAGTGCGGAGCTGGCCGAGCTGGACGGTGGCGAAGGCAGCCTGGAGCAGCTGGCCGCAGAGCTGGACAGCCAGCGCGGACACTTCGATGAACTGGCCGCGGAGCTGTCAGAGGCCCGTGCCAGGGCCGCCGCCGAACTGGATCAGCGGGTCGCAGCGGAGCTCGCCCAGTTAAGCATGCCCAACATGCAGTTCATTACACACCTGAACCGCAGCAACGGTGGGGAGCCGGCACCCCACGGACTGGAAGAGATTGAATTCCTGGTCAGCGCCAACCCGGGGCAACCTGCGCGGCCACTGGCCAAAGTAGCCTCCGGCGGCGAACTGTCGCGGATCAGCCTTGCCATCCAGGTGGTGGTTGCCCAGACATCAACCACACCCACACTGGTCTTCGATGAAGTGGATGTCGGCATTGGCGGCGGCACGGCCGAGGTGGTTGGCCGACTGTTACGGACTCTTGGCGGCAACGGACAGGTGCTCTGCGTCACCCACCTGCCGCAAGTGGCGGCCCAGTGTCATCAGCACCTGTTTGTCAGCAAGTTCACCGAGCAGGATGCCACCTTCTCGAAAATCGAGACGCTGGACGATCAGGGCAGAATCAGTGAAGTGGCGAGAATGCTGGGAGGCGTGGACATGACCGAACATACGATCGCTCATGCCAGGGAAATGTTTTCAAAGGGGCAGGCAACCCATCACTGAGCCGCGAGCAACGATCCACTACCCCTCTCGATCCTGAGAGCTGTTGGGGCGGGCCATAAACCCGCCCCTTTTTTCGTTCCTTCAGCCAACGACCCGAGCCAGGCTCAGGACTTGATCGGCTTTACGTACAGAATCAGGCTGTGGTCGACGATTTCGTAACCGTGCTCTTCGGCAATCTTCTTTTGTCGCTCTTCAATGACCTCGTCGACAAACTCGACTACCTCACCCGTCTGGGTGCACACCATATGGTCGTGGTGGTCGTCGCCGGCCATCTCGAACACGGCATGGCCGCCCTCAAAATTATGGCGCAGTACCAGCCCTGCTGCTTCAAACTGCGTCAGCACCCGGTAGACTGTTGCCAGCCCCACGTCATCGCCTTGCTCCAGAAGCTTCTTGTATACATCTTCGGCACTGAGGTGATGCTCCTCCGCGGTCTCCAGAATGTTGAAGATTTTGACCCGCGGCAGAGTCACTTTCAGACCGACTTTTCGTAATTCGGCGTTTTCGGATGACATGTTACTATTCACTCTTTGGTGTGCCTCACGGCTTCCGGTATGATGAAGCCGCCATTGAACGGTTAACCCGTGTCACACCTGCCTCTGGCAGGCGATTTCAAGATAGAGGATTTCCCCCGGCGATGCAAAAGCTCACAGCTCTCATTCTCACTTTCGTTCTATCCGGTTGCGTTTTCCCGGGCGTCTACAAAATCAACGTCCAGCAGGGAAACATCGTTACCGATGAGGAGCTGACGCAGCTGACCGAGGGCATGCCACGCAGCCAGGTGCACGCCGTGATGGGAACACCGCTCATGCTCAACCCGGTTGACCCCTCCCGCGAATACTACGTGTATACCTTCCAGAGAGAAGGCGGGGACATCCAGGAACAGCGCATTATCGTGTACTACGAGAACGACCAGTACGCCTATTACGAGGCACAACTGCTGGAAGAAACGCCGGCCTACTGAGCCTGACCTTTCTTTTTCGCCCGATTCAGTCGCGCCTGCTTCGGATCGATCTTCAGCGGGCGATACAACTCCACCCGGTCACCCTCACGCAGTTCATGGGCGGCCGGGTCCTTGATCACCTTGCCGAACACGCCCATATCAATCGTATCCGGATCGATCTCCGGAAAAATATCGCTGATCCCCGACAGCTTGGCCGCCTCCAGGGCGGTCGTGCCCTCGGGCACATTCACCGGCACAATCTCCTGCCGGTCAGGCCGGGCATAGGCCACTTCCACCTGAATCATGCACCCTCCTTCCGGTAGAGCTCATCAGCGCGCCGGCAAAAGGCATCCACCATCGTATTGGCCGCCTGACTGAATACCGGCCCGAAGGTCATCCTTGAAAGCGATCCGGAGAACTCGAACTCCAGGGTCAGGATCACCTTGCAGGCGTTCTCATCCAGGGATTTGAAATGCCAGCGACCAGTCAGGTTGCGAAAAGGGCCATCCACCAGGTTCATCTCGATCGCCTCAGGCATCAGCAACTGATTCCGGGTTGTGAGCGTGTGCCGCACCCCACCCTTGGCGATTTCTAGCGACGCTGTCACCTGCTCGGGCTGGCGCTCATGAATCTCCGCGCCAGCGCACCAGGGGAGAAACTCCGGGTAACGGGCGATGTCATTCACCAGGTGAAACATGCGCTCGGCGGAGTGCATAACCAAAGCTGTTTTATCAATCTGATGGGGCATTGGAACCGGTTGTCCTGCTTGCAAACACGCTGTGAAAAGGTTGCAGACTTCTGGAGAGGAAGACAGCCTCAATCACACGCTATCATAAAGGATATCGTCCTGTTTTGGGGCTTTTTCGCCTGACTTACCACGACTTTCCTCCACCCCCGGCGGCTTCTGGTCTGACGCGGGCGCTGTCTTCTCGGCCTCGGCGGCTTTCTCCTCCGGCTCGGCCGGCGTAGCGGCAAAAGGCCGATCTCTCGCTGGCACTTCCCCGTCTTCCGAGACCATGGCAGCAGGCTGATCGCACCAGGCTGCAACATTGCCGTTGCTGCACAGGTTAGCCAGTGAAAAGGCCGTGTACTGGATCCCTATCCAGGCAACCACGAGGGGCAGCACCAGGCGCATCACCCAGAACCAGATGCCGGCGAACAGTTTTGGCGTTGCGCCGAGCATGGTACCCGAAAGGTGTCGGGTCAGGCACCAGCCGGTAAACAGCGCAATCAAGATGGCCACGAGCGGAATCAGCAGGCCACCGGTGATCAGCTCCAGCCAGCGGAACATGGTGGCGCCGCCCATCCGCTCCTCGGCCCAGACATTAAACGACAGCAGAGACGCGAGCCCGGCCAGCCACACCGACAGACCAATCAGCAGCACCGACAGTGCCCTGGGCGCCCCGGTCCACTCACGAAACCAGCCCACGATGGGCTCCAGCAGATTCAGGGATGTGGTCCAGACAATCAGCACCACTAGCAGAAAAACAGCGGCGATCACGAACTGGCTCGCGGGCAACTGGGCCAGCGTGACCGGCATGGAAACAAAGAGCAGGCTGAAGCCCCGTTCACCGTCAAAGCTGTTGCCGTCTGTTGCGATCGCGAAGATCATCAGGCCAGCCAGAATTGCCACCAGGGTATCCATCAGCACCACGGCCAGAATCGAACGCTTCAGACGGGTTTGAGGCGTGGTGTACGAGCCCAGTATCGCCCAGACACCCATACCGAGCCCGAGCGTAAAAAAGGCATGAAACAATGCGGCTTTCAGGCTTTCCCAGGAAAGGTCCTCGGGATGCATGGCCAGAATATGGTTGATGGCCCCGTCGATCCGACCATGCCAGGCAGCCAGGGCGAACAGCACGAGCATCAGCACCAGGGCGCCCGGCACAACCACTCTCAGGGCCCTTTCCAGCCCCCTCACTACGCCTTGCGCCGAGACCCAGAGCACCAGTAGCAGAAAGAAGATATGCCAGCCCATGAATACCCGGTACTGCCTGGGGTCGGACACCAGCCCCGCCAGAATCCCGGTTGCCTCTGCCTCACCGGCGCCGGAGAAACGGCCAAGTGCGCCGAAGAACACGTAAGCCAGAGCAATGGATCCGAAGACTGCCGTAAACGAGAGAACCAGAAAGGCGGCCAGTATGCTGAGCCGGCCAACCGCCATCCAGGCCCGAGACTGCCTGGCACTGCGAATCAACCCGTCCATGGCCAATACAATGCCGTGCCGGGAATACCGGCCAACAGCCGCTTCCGTCACCATCAGTGGCAGGGTCACCAGCAGCAGACAGGCGAGGTAAAGCAGGATGAACAGGCCACCACCATGCAGACTGGCCAGATAAGGGAACTGCCACAGGTTGGCAAGACCCACGGTAGCGCCCACCGCGGCCCAGAAGAAGGTTGATTTTCGGGTAAAGGACCCGATATGTGTCTGATACGGCGTAGGCATTCGCGTCCCTGAGGCCACTCAACAGGTCGGGGAGAAAGTCTGGGCCAGTATTGTAGCTGAAGGATCCCGTCGCGCACGAACCAGACACCGCCACAACGCCGAATTCGTGACCGGTCCGCCACTGTTGGGCTACAATGCGCCTTTTTCCGGCTGCAGCAACGCCGGCCCGTTCATTCGTCCGACCCCGGATTCATTGATTCATGAGCAAGAAAAAACCCGGAACGCCGAGCAATACCATTGCGCTGAACAAAAAGGCGAAGCACGAGTATCACATTGAGGAACGCTTTGAAGCGGGTCTCTCCCTGCTGGGCTGGGAAGTGAAGTCCCTGCGTGCGGGCAAGGCCCAGCTGGTGGACGCCTATGTGCTGCTCAAGGACGGCGAAGCCTGGTTGCTCGGCTCTCACATTACCCCGTTGATTGCGGCGTCCACCCACGTGATCGCAGACCCCACGCGCACCCGCAAGCTGCTGCTGCACGCCAAGGAAATTGCCAAGATCGTGGGCAAGGTCAACCAGGCCGGCTACACCTGCATTCCGCTGGCGTTGTACTGGAAAAACAACAAGGTCAAATGCGAAATCGCCCTGGTAAAAGGCAAGAAGCTGTTCGACAAGCGCGCCACCGAGAAAGAACGCGACTGGAACCGCCAGAAGCAACGCATCCTGCGCGAAACCAACGTTTGATCCTGCCCGCCACCAATTAACAAATACCTGACGCCGGTCATGGCCGGCGTGAACGGGTATGTCGCATACTCACTCTCTTTGTTCAGAATTCCATCGGGCCTATACTCGGGAACTCTGGTGCATGGCAAAGGGAGCCGCTTATGTCACCCAAACAGATACCAATGTCCGCCGTAGACCGCGCATGGCTACGCATGGACTCGCCCCAGAACCCCATGATGATCTGCGGGGTATGGACACTGGAACGCCCCGTATCGATGAACCGCCTCAGGCACACGCTCGAGGAGCGGTTTCTCTGCTTCAACCGGTTCCGGCAACGGGTGATCGACACTGGCGACCGGGCGTACTGGCAGGACGATCCCCTGTTCGACCTGGACAACCATCTGCACCGCATCGCCCTGCCGGGCAAGGCCGATAAGGCAGAGCTCCAGAAGCTGGTCAGTGACATGAACAGCACGTCGCTGGATTTCCGGCAACCGCTCTGGCAAATGCACTACATCGACAATTACGGGGACGGCGGCGCGCTACTCATCCGCATTCACCACTGCATCGCCGATGGCATCTCGCTGGTTCGTGTGATGCTGTCACTGACCGACAAAACGCCGGAACCCCGGCTGGGCAAAGTGGCCCGCAAGCGTCGCTCCAAACCCGGCAGGAAATCGGCCATCCAGAACTTTCTGCACCGTGCCGTGGATAGCGCGCAGACAGCCACCAACCAAGCCAGACTGTTTATCCAGTCCGTCCGTGAGGAGCCCAACTACCCGTTAAAACTGGCCACCACCGCCAGCGGTGTCGCCCTTGACCTCCTGAAACTGGGCCTGGCGCCCGGCGAACCCAAAACCGGACTGAAAGAGCCGTTATCCGGGCGCAAGCAAGTGGCCTGGGCCGATCCCCTCGACCTTGCCGAGGTAAAGGCCTGTGCCAAGGCTCTGGGGGGCACCATCAACGATGCCCTCCTTTGCACCGTTACAGGCGCCTTGCAGAGACATTTTGCCGCCCACAAAGAAACCATCCCCGAGTGCGGCATTCGGGTTGCCGTACCGTTCAATCTGCGGCCTCTTGATCAGCCCATCGAAACCCTCGGCAACAAGTTCGGGCTCGTACTGGTTACCCTGCCGGTGGAAGTGAGGGACCCGCTCATGTGCTTCCGCCAGGTGCAGGAGAACATGAACCGGCTCAAACAGTCCTATCAGGCCCAGGTTACCTACAGCCTGCTTGATATCTTCGGGCGCGGCCCCGATGTTATCGAACGAAGGGCCCTGGATCTGCTCAGCAACAAGGCCTCGGCGGTACTGACCAACGTGCCCGGCCCGAAAGAGCCCCTGTATCTGGCGGGCAGCAAGCTGACCCAGCCCATGTTCTGGGTTCCCCAGAGCGGCAGCATCGGTATCGGCATGAGTATTCTCAGTTATGCCGGCACCGTGCAATTCGGCATCACCGTGGACAAGGCGATTCACGCGGATCCGGACGCCGTGATGGGCTACTTCCGGGAAAGCTTCGAGGCCCTGAGCCACGAGGCCCTGGCAGGCCGACATGACGCCATTGAGCGCAAGGCCAGCTAGGGTTCTAGGTACATCTACAGCCCCGAAAGCACAAAACTGCAACAAAGAAACCTTGAAGTCCGGCAAACCGGACACATATACTGAAGGTAAGGGGACGACATGGCTTCGACGCCGGTGGCGAACCCTTGAGTGCATGTCGAGATGGCAGCCAATCTCGTTAATCCAAAGCTGCAACGCAATAGTCGCAAACGACGAAAACTACGCACTAGCAGCGTAAGCTGCTAGTCGTCCTGACCGGGTCGCCCGTAGCCCGGAAGCAACATCTCAGGACGTCATCGCTTACGGGATGCTCCGTTACCCAGAGTTCACTGGTTAACGGCTAAGATTTAAAGAACTCGGTTCTTGCACCCTGACTCTCGGGTCGCTTGAACTTAAATCAATAGAGAGACGCTAAACATGTAGACCTCAAGGCTGAGTACTGGCGGACGCGGGTTCAATTCCCGCCGTCTCCACCAAACAAAGATCCAAAGCCGCCCAAGGGCGTGGGGAAAGTCACAAAGTTTGGCCATTTTGGCCAAACTTATGTACTTTTTTCAAAAAGGTTGGCCAAATTCAAGGGTATACTGACCCACTCAAAGAAAAAAAGGCCTGAGAAATCACAGACTAATGATTTCTCAGGCCTTTTTGCTTAATGTTCTTAAATCTGCAAGATTGCCGGTCGTTTGCGGAAATCGATGCCGACTAATAGGAATAACGATTCCAGGCTGTACTTCCTTTCCTAAACGAATCGAGCGTTAACCAAGCGCCCTGCTTTTTTACGAATGTATCTGACTGACCATTGGTATACCTACCTTTATCAACCAACGGATACAAACCTAAGTATTCCTGACCTTTAAATGTTGCGCCTTCATAATCAACGATTGGCAAAACTGCAACCGAGCCTCCGCTGAATCCATCAAAGTAACCTAATTCCCAAGGCATCCACTTCGACCCCGATGCATTGTCTGTAGCCAGGAATATCAACGATTTTGACTGTTTCATTCTCGTTCTCAGGAGCTCAGCGGTCTCAACGGTTACATTCTCACGATTTGCCTGTGGATCGTCATGCCAGTCAACGTACACCTTAATCCCCATGCGGGATAAAATTTCTTTTACTCCCAAGACGAGCTCAGCATCTTTGGATGAATGGGATAGAAACACATCGAAGCTTTCATAAGATGTTGTAGATCTGGCCTCCGACTCCAATATTGACTTAGCGTTGAACTGATAACTTTTATTCATTCTGGAGCGGGCTGCTTGACGCGCCTCGTCTTTCGTAAAATAAGCCATTAGAGCCTCCTACAAACTATCCAATATACGCTCAAGCGTTTTCAAATGTTCCTGCCCTGATTTGGTTTTATCGCCGAGAGAAACAAAATCAGGCTTAATACCGTGAAGACTCTTCGGGATTATTTTCTCAAAGCTATTAACAACTTCACGCCATAATTCGTCTGCCATACTCCCCGTGAATCCCAAAGGCAAGGGAGTAACTCCTTTTGCTATGGCTATATCAAACTCTTCTCTCATTCCATTGGATAAAACCAATCCATTTTCCGAGGCCTTGTTTCCGAAAACAAAGACGGCAACACCGGCATAATCCAGCATGTCTTCCCTGTATCGGCTCCACATTTTTTTAGCGTCATCGGATTGTGGAAATGGGCGAATCTGCAACTGATCGGTGAGTTTGCTTCGTTGATTTCTGTATATTTCCCTTAAGGCACCTTCTACGATTGCACTTCCAACGCCTAAACCAAGGCCATTAACAATTCGGAATCCTTTTTTCACTATCAAAGCGGATATATTCGCACACAAATCCAAAGCATCCGCCTCAGCCCATGGAGAATAATCATCTGCCGCACCACTAACAAAAATCGTTCTTTGCTTATGGACACGTTCAATTTTCGTTAGAATGTCAGTGATCTGCGCGTATGAATCTATCAATACAGTTTGAATGTTATATCTGCACTTCAAATCATTGATAAAGTGCTCTTGCTTTATCTTCCTATACTCGAAATCACCAGGAGAGTCTGAATCCAGCTTCTGTTCTTTCCGAAGTATGCAGTAATGGGTTCTCTGACAAGATCCCATTTCTGACCGTATCCTTCCTAATACATGATCTAAATTTGGATCACTAAAGCTGAACCCTAAAAACAGAAATGTTTTTGATACCAACTCGCCTGCAAGCGCAGTTACAAAAGACCCACGCGTTTGCATATATGTTTGATAGTCATCTTTTGCTATCACTGCGTCATTAGGGTGCTGCGCATCACCATGCATCTTATAAACGACAGCATCGCGATTTCGAATAGTCCTTGGTAGATCTTCCTTGGCTTGCTTAACGTCTGGAATCTTCCCAGCATCTCTCAATGACCGCTCTATTAGATCGTCATAGTTCGTTGTCCAGAACGTGGTAATCGGTAAGCGAGCCAAGATCCTGTGATTTTCCGTAACGGTATTCTCATTAAAGAAATGGTCGATTATCGCCCTATTTAGACCGTCTCGATTTGCGCCTCTGTCGTTAAGGTGATACTGGGCCAACGACACTAGGTCGTGTTCCTTGTCAACGTCCAGATTCAATTCGTCAGCAATCTCACGCAACAAATCTGACCAATTTACGAATCCTGCTCCGACTGACAGTCCTGCCCCTGCAAAGATAGCTGCATTATTCTCGTCAACTTCGCGCGAGAACTTCTTAATGAAGTTTTCGATAGAAACCAATGTAGTCACCCCAACAAATTCTTAAGGTTTTCCCAGTTCCAGCGATATAGCCTTCCAGCATTAGGAACAGCAACATAATCCCCATTTTTGTATCCAATAACTTGAACAATAGGAATGCCTTCTTCCCTAGCCATCGCAACCTCAGCCAAAACTCCCGGGGCCCGATGGGTCTTGGGGCCGACCATAACGAGAACAATATCGGACCGTTTAATCGCCGATCGAGCCTTGTCCTTCCAGGAACGCTCTGGAGCTGCCTCCTTCAAGCTGTGATCAATAACGTTAAAGGGCGAGTCAGGGTTCTTTGCTTGCTGAATAATGAAATCCTTCAAAACGCGGTCTTCATCAAAATCGAAGCTCACGAATACTCTCTTTTTTCCGACCATTGCTGTGCCTCCAAACACATTTTCTCCTAACAAATAGGACGCGCCACCGATCAGTGCTGAGCCCAATCCAGGAGCGATGAATTGACTTAAGAATGCAGCGGTTCCAAAACCTGCCGCGCTCCTCCACGCCCCCTGGGAGCGATGATGCCTACAGTATTTCTCCCCTTCGGCACATAAGATTGAACAGCGAGTTCCGTCTCGCTTAGTGCCCGCGCACATGGGCATATCTATTTCTTCTCTTTCCGTACACCTTTGAATGGTGTTTTGTCAGTCGTTTTAACATCCATAAAGCGGCCAGTATCAGCATCACGTTTTACCCAGTGGCCACTGGGAGTCTGAGTCTGAGAGCGATCACGAACCGCACCATTGCGGTGACCATCGCCTTTAGGTGGATTTGTTGCCATGCTAATTCTCCTTAAATAAAGCTGTTTAACCAGGGGTTATTAAAAATGGGTGTTTTTCACCCATGAGCGCACTTTACACGCCAAATCTGTTTAAAACAACCCGTTTAATCAGAAAATTGTGGACCTGAATAGAGAAACTCTATCCCACCCGTAAGCGAAGATGCCTCAGACCTCATTATAAGCCCTTCATTACTAAGCTTTTTTAGCCTGGTACTGGCATTCTGGACAGAGATTCCGAGAGCCTTGGCCACACTAGCTGTGCTGACCCCCCTCTGGCTTAGAACAAAGTCCAGTAGCTCTCTTGTGGACGCCTTTGCATCGGGCCCTATGACCCGTGTCTCGCTATCCGTTATGAGTATCAAAGATTGCTGTTTCGCGGTTGCGGCATAATCCCAGTTGTCGATGAGATCCGGCGAGTTCACGTGAGTGATGTAAAACCACCTTTCCCCGCGCAGCTGCTTTGCGAGGGAGATAACGCTCTCTCTTGGAAAAGAGGAATCTGTAGCCACGATACCTTCAAGCGAGATTTCAAAAGACTTCCTGCCAGGATTCTCGTCTACAACACCTTGCAGCCGTTTAAATACCTCACGGCCTATAACATTCCCGAACGGATGGTCGTTGTTATCAGTGAGTTCGAGGAGCTTAACTAACATAGATTTCTGCTTAACAGGTTTAATTTAAGGAGATTATACTAATGTTAGTCCAGATAAAAATCAAAGCAAACTTGTGTTCCGTCTATCCTGCAAAGACCCTTTTTCTCGCTTATGTCGGCTAGTTCTCCATCTTTGTATTGAATCTTCAACTCAAAAGTCGGCTGACGAACAACAACGATGGCATCGTATTTTGCGGCATGAGTCTGTGTACTTCTGAGCCCAAGCCCTCTGGCAGCTTTATCGGGGCTTGAGCCAAATTGACTTAATCCACCCTGAGTTAAAGCTTGTGACACGAGAAAGATATCCGCATCAACACTCGTTTGTTGAAGGTGCTCAAAAAGATCTGGGTAGTGCTGACTCAGAGTACGTTTTAACGTCGAAGCAATGCCCAACCCCCCATCGGAAATAACCGTCTGGATATGTCGTCGCTTACCACCATAAAGTTGCAATGCGACAAAGCCCGGCATAGGTGTTTCGCTGTGTTCTTGCACGTTACCAATTAACTCTGAAAAGATTGTAAAAGCCGATTGGTAATAAGCATCGCCAGCGTGATGCGAAAAGCGCTTTGTAAGGTTCTTAGGAAGTGAATAATCAAAGTTATTCAAATCTATTGCAGCAATTTCAACCAGATTTTCACTGTTCCCAAGGTACTGTTTCGCTTTGGAATCCACAGGTCTTGCGGGCAACACCATTACACTGGGGTGTAAGTGATCGAAGAATCCCAGCCTATCAAGATAGCGCTTTGTACTCGGGCATTTACTGAAATCCAATTCAATAGATTTTCCAATATGGGAGGCCTGGTTTGCCAATGCAATCACTCGCGCTCCCGCAATTAGCAAGATTTTACAGTTTTCTGGAAAACGTATGACACACTTGTTTGCCGGTGCCCCTAACAGACACCCCGCAGCCGACAAGCTATCTTCAAAATCACTCTCGTCAATCCACGTCGACAGTGTCGTCAGCTCCAAAATATAATCTTCGTCAGCCAAATACCATTTCCAGCCTTCCTGCCTCAGCCCTTCTGGATTGGCATAAAGATATTTGTTGAGTGCAGACTTATCGCTAACACCTAACGCTTTAGCAATCTGTTTACCGGTCAGCCCAGGAGACTCCCGAAGGACATTTTTAATTTGTTGCTTATCAAACATTACTCAATCAAATCCTTTGAATCGCCAAGCTTCATAATGTCGTAAACCAAGCTAAAAAACGTAGCCATATTCTGAGGATCTTTCAGCAGGACTCTCGCCAAATCGTTATGCGACTTCATTGCATCAACCGTTGCCGCTCTGACAACCTGTGGCAAATCACCCTGAAGCGCCTGCTCTTTTGTATTGTTTTCAACCTGCTCGTTGACTCGTTCATTTTGCTTCGCGATATCAACTATTTGCGAAGTAAAATGACGCCGTCCAAGATCGTCTGATATTTCGCCAAACAATTCATTCATTCGTGCGATGATCTGACTTATAAACTCCTTCTCTCGATCGCTAGGCTCAGCCTCATTTGGGCCAATAGGCTTCAAGGCATATTTAGCACCTTCTTCTTTGACTTCCTTTGCACCACGTATCTGAAAATTAGCAAGCACCAATCCAGTTAAATCAATCTGCTCAGGGGAGATACCCTTCAAGCGTTTGCTGTAAAGCTTTGCGAAAGCAGCAAAATTCTCCAGCTCCGCGTCACCTAACTCAACCAACTGAGCTAAATAGTTATAAGTTCTAACAAAGCGAGCAAGATCAGTTTTAAAGCGCATTAAGGCCTCACGCTCTGTGGCAAATTCACTGCGTTGCCTTTCAGCATACTCCTGCGCTTTTTTATCTCCTTGTGCAACAGCTATATCTATTGCTGAATCCCATTTCTCAATAGCATCAGTTAGAATCTTCAATTTGTTATTGAAAATATCGGTCGGGCGCTGGGTGGCGCTGTATAGTTTCTTGTGGAGGCTTTCGTCGCTCTCTTTACCAAGAACAGCTTTGCCGCGCGCTTGTTTGAACGCTTCGAGATCCGCATGTACGTAAATGCCAACAGCATCGAGAATATCTTTCATGTCATAAATGACATTCACGTCCTGTATCGACTCTAACTCCGCCCCATCATCGTACTGTTTAAAGGCATCGAGAATGGTTTTCGGATCATTAACAAAGTCGATAACATAGGTTTCATCTTTCCCGGGATACGTTCGATTAAGGCGAGATAGCGTCTGAACAGCCTCCACTCCACTGACTTTCTTATCGAGGTACATGGCAACCAGTTTCGGCTGATTGAAACCTGTCTGAAACTTGTTGGCTACAATCATTACCCGGTATTCACTGCGCTCAAACTCATTACGCAAATCACCGGATGCGTCCGGATTCAAATTGTATTCTGTGTATTCCTTTTCGATATCAATACCCAGCGACTCTTTCTCGTCATCATCGCCAAGGGCTTTTCCTTCAACCTTTCCCGAGAAGGCGACCAACGCCTTGATGTGCTCAAGATTGTGCTTTTTGATGTATTTATCGAAGGCCAGTTTGTATTTAACAGCCTGGGGGCGACCGCTGGTAACCACCATGGCCTTCGCCTCGCCATTCAGCAGTCCGGCAATGTTTTTGCTGAAATGGTCGATGATGAACTCCACCTTCTGCGACACAATGGTCGGGTGAAGCGACTTCCAGCGAGCCAGAGCGCGGCGTGCGAACTTTTTGTCGACACGCTTATCGTTTAACCCCTGGTCGCCAAGGCGCAATGCCTGCTCGTAAGGCGTGTAGTTCCGCAGCACATCCAGAATAAATCCTTCTTCGATGGCCTGTCGTTGTGTATAACGATGAAACGAAACAGATTTGTTATCATCTGATACGGGCAACTCTGGGTTATCCGGTCGACCAAATAGTGTAAAGGTGCTGTGTTTAGGTGTAGCGGTAAAGGCAAAATGGCTGACGTTAGTCGGACGCACTCGCGATTTCTGAATTTCCAACAGCACGTCCTCAATGGTCATCTCATCGAGTTTATCTTTGGCGTCCAGCGACAGGGCTGCTCGCAAGCCTTGAGCTGTCGAACCCGTTTGTGAGGTATGGGCCTCATCAATGATGACGGCAAAGTTGCGGTCCTTTAATGACTGTTCGGTGATGATAGCTTCCATAGCAAATGGGAAGGTCTGGATCGTTACAACGATGATCGGCACCCCTTGCTTCAACGCCTCTGCCAAGCGGTTCGATTTGGATTTGCCACCGCGCTGGTTCGCCTCAATGGTTTCGATCAACCCAAACTGGTGATCAAGCTGCTTCACCGCATCCTGCAACTGCGCATCCAGAACGGTTCTATCGGTCACGATGATCACGGAATTGAAGTACGCCTTCCCATCCGGGTAGCGCAACTTAATCAGATCATGGGCTGTCCAGGCGATGGTGCTGGTTTTACCCGAGCCCGCGGAGTGCTCACACAAATATTGATGGCCCGCCCCTAGCTTACGGGCGTCGTCGATCATCCTATTCACTGCATCAAACTGGTGATAGCGAGGGAAGATAAGCGTCTCCGCTTTGTAGGGCATTCCGAACTTGTCAACCTTCTCCTTTGTTTCCACGTACACAAAGCTATGGAAAATTCGCAACCAGGCATCGCGTTGGCATATCTCTTCCCAAAAATAAGCAACGGGGTACTCACCGTCATCACGGGGTTTATTACCGGCGTGACCATCATTACCTTTGTTAAACGGCAGGAAAAAGCTCTTATCGCCCCTCAGCTCTGTACACATGGCTATTTCGCTGTCACTCATAGCAAAATGGACCACGGCTCCGCGCTTAAAGGTGAGTAGCGGCTCTTTGCGGCTGGTTTTTGGGTCTACCGGCAGACGATCTTGTTTGTACTGCAAAATGGCATCATCAATGGCCTGCGTGAAATCGGTTTTCAGCTCCACCGTAGCTACCGGCAAACCGTTGATAAACAAGCCCAGATCGATGGCCCATTCCCGAGTCGGGCAATACTTCAGCTGCCGTACAACCCGCAGAATATTGTTCTGATATTTCTCAACCTCCTTGCTGTTACGGGTATCTTCAGGGGCTGCCTGGCTCATGGCGATATTGCCGCAACCCGCCATATCAAAGCCCTGGCGAAGTACTTTCATAGTACCGCCTGTTTTGGCGGAAAGCGCCTTTTCCAGCCGATCCAAAATGGCCTTTTCAGCATCTCCTCCATTGAGGCGTGTCAGCTTTTCCCAGGTCTGCGGTTGCGAATCCTTAACCCAACCCACCACGTCTTCAGGGTATAGCGCCCGCACTGGGTCATAGTGGCTATTGTGGCCTTCCACCCAGCCACTCTCGACCAGCTTTTTAACCACATAGGATTCAAGATGTACTTCGTGATGGGCGGCCATGTGCATTCCCTGTTATTTCTTATTTGCAAATCAACTATTCAAATCGTGGTGCCAAATGCGCTCGCAAATAGCCCGATACAAGTGTTGCCGGGTATCGACATCCTGCTTCTTAAATGCCTCATGTGGCTTGAATGGCAAATTCAATTCACTCTGCAAGCGGGTAAAGTTAGGGTTGTTCTGATAGGCCAATGGGCAGAGCGATTTCACCAGCAGGTTTTCTTTGATGTAATGCGGGTGCTTTTGCTCATACGGTAAGTCTCCGTAGGACTGGTTCGTTCGAGCCTGTAAATAAATCTGTGTAACTGCCCACCCCATTACAGGTGGCCGTCCAGG